>Ga0114922_10001476_pt1 | contig 22478 bp, 20 predicted proteins | sample AartaG_FD_100975 | JGI IMG/M metagenome (GOLD analysis project Ga0114922, IMG submission 100975) | Deep subsurface microbial communities from Aarhus Bay to uncover new lineages of life (NeLLi) - Aarhus_00045 metaG | ecosystem: Environmental > Aquatic > Marine > Oceanic > Sediment | place... | reverse complement strand
TCTGCCCTGCTCCTGCTATTTGCAGGGCCAGTACGGTCTGCAGGATGTATATGTGGGTGTGCCGGCCAAGCTGGGCCGTAAAGGGGTGGAGATGATCCTCGAGTTGAACCTGACTGAGGAAGAGAAGGCGGCGCTGAGCAAATCCGCCGAGGATGTCAAGGGAAATATCGCCAAGCTGAAGCTTTAACACCGCGTGTCATGGAGGTAGAAGCGTGAAAACAATTGAGCTCTAGCAGGTAAGCGAAAAGGTCAAATACCTTTGCCGGCAAGCCAACATCGTGCTGGGAGATGATGTTATCGCCGCGCTCGAGAAATTCCGCCAAACTGAGGAATCCCCCACCGGCCGTGAAATCCTCGACCAGATTCTGGAGAACGCACAGGTGGCGAAAGAACAGAACGCTCCCCTGTGCCAAGACACCGGGTTCGCCGTGTTCTTTGTCGAAATGGGCAAAGACCTGCAGCTTACCGGTGAGGGTACACTGGAACAAGCCATTAACCGGGGTGTGGCGGATGGCTATACCGAGGGTTATTTGAGGAAATCCATTGTCGGCGATCCCTTAGAGCGCAAGAATACCGGGGACAACACCCCTGCAGTGATTCACCTGAAGCAGGTACCGGGGGATGAATTGAAAATCACTTTCGCCCCCAAGGGCGGCGGCAGCGAAAACATGAGCCGGTTTGCCATGTTGAAACCCTCTGACGGACTCGAGGGTGTCAAAAAGTTCGTGGTTGAAAGCGTGAAAACTGCCGGGGCCAATCCCTGTCCACCGGTAATTGTCGGCGTCGGTATCGGCGGAACGTTCGAATGTTGCGCCTACCTGGCCAAGAAAGCCCTGTTGCGCGAAATAGGCAGTCGGCATCGGGAGCCTTTCTACTGCAAGCTGGAAGATGAGTTACTGGAGCTGGTCAATGCTACCGGGATCGGTCCACAGGGCCTGGGAGGCCGGACCACCGCCCTGGCGGTACATGTGGAGACGTATCCCTGCCACATAGCCAGTTTACCGGTTGCGGTCAATATGCAGTGTCACTCGGCCAGGCACCTTTCGGCTACTTTATAGCAGCCGCCTGTCGAGGTTTTACTGCACGGCTTGTTTCCCGGGCATTTAAAGGTTGAGCATCCAACGGGAGAATATCAGCACATGGACAAAATCATCTCACTTACTCCTCCGCTAACCGATGATACGGTAATGAGCCTGTCCGCCGGAGACCGGGTGAGTTTCAATGGGGTATTGTACACCGCTCGCGATGCAGCCCACAAGCGACTGGTGGCCTTGCTGGATGAGGGCAAGCCACTGCCTTTCGACATCCGTGGTCAGGTGATCTATTATGTAGGACCGACTCCAGCCAGAAAGGGCCAGGTAATCGGTTCCGCCGGACCGACTACCAGCTATCGCATGGATGCCTATACTCCGGCGCTGATCGAGCAAGGACTCAAGGGCATGATCGGCAAGGGAAACCGCGGTGAGGAGGTTCTGGAGGCCCTGAAAAAAGGAAAAGCCGTATATTTTGCTGCGGTCGGCGGAGCGGGGGCTTTGATTTCACGCTGTATTGTCTCCAGCGAAATCATCGCTTACGAGGATCTGGGGCCGGAAGCCATTCGCCGGATAGAAGTCAAGGATTTTCGCGTGGTAGTGGCCAATGATGCCCATGGTGGAGACCTGTTCAAGGAAGGAATAGCTCTCTACGGCAAGAGTTAACCCTGTGGTCTGACGGGCGGTAATATTTGAGGGGCGGTAGAATTAAAAACATCGGCGGTCGAAAGACTATCTTAATTTCGGCCGCCTTTTCTTATACTTTTCAGTTTTCTCCGGCTGACGGGTTCTACGCCTGAGAACAGGTTTTTTCTCGGTTTTTTTCTTACTTCCCTTGCGCTTTTCCTCATACTCTTTCAGGGCTTTTCTGCGGCTTAACTGGAACTGGCGAAACTCTTTCATTGTTTGCCGCTGGCTCTTCATGTAACTCCTGGAAGCGGTTATGATCAGGGTCAACAAGATGACGGCGGGGATAAAAGCCAGTACCAGTTCGAACGAGGCATCAGAGCTGCTATCGCCCTGAACAGCGGAGACAACCGCCCAATAGCCCAAAGCACCTGCAAAGAAAAGGCAGACTAAGATCACCAGGGTGCTCACCACCATTACACAGCTCTCCTTGCGCCGTATCTCGGACATCGATTCGTAACCCGCCCGATCAAATTCATCAGCCTTGAGAGCTTCCGCATCACGTCCGGTTCCCGACAACAGCGCTTTGACCAGCCAGAAAAACATCACCACCAGGATAATTATGAGCGGGATCGTTAACAGAAGATTCTTTATCTCAGCAGGCATTTATCAATTCTCTTATTCAATGAGCGTTAAATTTGAAAGATCATCCTGGAGGAATATTGAATTTCGACATCCAACGCGAGACAACTTTGCTTGAAAGTACCGGAGTCATTCGCTTAGCGGTCAGACTTTTGGTTAAATCGACTCTGCGTATCAGACTGGAACTATAGAGAAACACACCTCGTCCATATACATTCTGGATGCATTTCCCGGACAGAAAGAAAGGAAGGCCGGCTGCCTCGTCAATACTTATATCGCCTGCGGCTGATGAGGAAAAAGAGCAATTATTTGTTTACCTGTGTTAATCCGAAACCCTGCCCAAACCAAGCTTGACTCGTTCCAGGTAAGTGAGAAGCTCGGTCAAGCGCACGGCAAAATTATCCTCCACTACCAACACCTCACCACTGGCGAAACGAGTGTCACGGACATAAATATCTACGTTCTCACCAGCAAGTTTATCCAGGGTGAGTATCGTGTCTTTCTTCCAGGCAAGTATCTCCTTGAGAGACACAGTGCAGCGGCCGAGTTCCGCCCGCAACTCAATCGTTACATCGTTCAAACGCTTAAGATCCAAGGGAGTCGCAGATTGCTCTGGAGATTTGAAATTCTCCAATTCCAGCTTGCTTACCTTTGGCTGATCCGAAGATTTATTCATACAGACTCCAAAGGAATTGAGAATGATCAACCCTGCCGGGTGTTTGTAAAAGCATTAACGGAACCGGGAAAAGTGTTCCGTCAGGTTAAAAAGCAAGATTCATACCAAAAAAAACTCTGAGGATGAGCCCCCGGTAGTTTTTTCCTGTCGAACGGAGCCGGCCAATCCTTCAGTCAACGCGATAAATTGTTCAACTGAAAGCTCCTCCGGCCTACAGCTCAAGTCGATTCCGGTTTCCGCAGCCACCGCCTGCAATTGCCGGGCGGACAATTTGAATCGCGGATCGTTGCGCAGAACCTTCTGCACTTGCTTGCGACGGTCTCGAAACAAACGACGGACAAGAGACTCGAACAAACTCTCATCCACCGCCGTGGGAACCGTGCAAGCATTGAAAGCAAGCATAACTACCGCAGAATCGACTCGCGGGCACGGGTGAAAATTTTCCCTTTCCACAAAAAAAAGGTATTCACTAACGGCACAGTAGCCGGCCATTACACTAAGCATCCCATAAGGCTTGCCACCTGCCGGAGCAGTCAGCTTGCGGGCGACTTCCTCCTGTAGCATCAATACTGCCAGAGACAGGTGCCGATGACAGCCGATCAACTTATACAGCAACTCGCTGGTAATCCGGTAAGGGATGTTCCCCACCACTACCGGGCTTAAAGGGCTGCAGGCGGCCGCCCAGGTGTCGATATCGAACTCGAGCACATCCTGATGCAGGATAGATACCGTACTACGGCTCTTCAATTTCCGGGCCAGCGCCTCAGCGAGGTTCCGGTCGAATTCAATTGCGGTAAAACAGGCTGCCCGTTCGGCGAGCCGATAACTCAGGACTCCCCGGCCGGGACCTATCTCCAGCACGTGCGCCCGCTCCAGCGGGCCCAGAGCATCGACTACCCGGTAGGCGACAGACTGGTTTTTCAGGAAATGCTGCCCCAGGATTTTCCGACGATAACCGGTCGAGACCGACCGCCGGGCTACCGATATATTCCCTCGCCTTTTCATGCCTTCATCGTAATTACAGATTTCACAATTAAATATAAATAGAAAAACCCCGGAGGGAAAGTACACCCCGGGGAATAGTGAAAGAAACTTTTTAGGGAGGTCAAACCCGGTGGTAAAGCGGCCAGGTGAATCTCGAGCGCCTAATCGTGGTTCGGCCCCAGGGTGACGCAGTAAAGCCGTTCCGGAGAAAGAATCATCTCCGCCACTTTCCTGACTTCTTCGAGACCTACCGACTGGACTTTTTCAATTACCTCATCGATCGGCAGGTAAGGTTCGTTGTTGACCTCGAAATTGGCCAGGCGGAACATCCGCGTGCCGGTGCTTTCCAGTCCCAGCAGTAACTGCCCTTTAAGCTGATATTTGGCATGCTCCAGTTCCCGGTCGTCTATCCCCTCTTTCAGCAGCTTATGGAACTCCTCATGAATAACTTTCAATGCCCGATTACGCTGTGAAGGCTCGACTCCCAGGTAGACTCCGGTGACCCCGGTGTCAAAGTAAAATTGCTGGAAGCTGTAAACTACGTAGGCCAGGGCTTCTTCCTCGCGTATGCGCTGGAAAAGTCTGGAACTCATCCCCCCACCGATTATGTTGTTCAAAATGAGCAAGGCATACCGGCGAGGATCGGAATGGGCGAAACTTATCGCGCCCAAACATAGATGAGTCTGCTGGCAATCACGCGGCAGATGGCGAGTGACCGGCTGGCAATCGAAGAGAAGCTCGTTCTTTCCCGCTCCGGAGGATTTGGAATCTGTAGCGGGACGATCCGCCATGTAAGAGAACTTGTCCTGGATAACTTCAAGCACCGACCGGTAATCGAGGTTGCCTGCAACGGCCACCACTATATTAGGACCCGTATACTGGCGATGGAGGTAGTTCAGGACGTCATCACGCTTGAGCGAATCCACTGTCCCGTAGGTTCCCAGCAGCGGATAACCCAGCGGACCCTCACCCCATATCGTCTTCGAGTACAACTGGTGAATGAGATCCTCCGGAGTATCCTCCATATTGCGTATTTCCTCGTAAATCACCTGCTTTTCCCGCTCAATATTCTCCTCGGACATGATCGGGGAATTCAGCAGGTCGCTTAAGACATCGATCGCCAGAGAGATGTGCTCATCGAGAACTTTTGCATGATAGCAAGTGTATTCCCGGCTGGTGAAAGCATCCAGAGCTCCACCCACCGATTCGATAGAGGTAGCGATTTCCCTGGCAGTTCGTCTGGCCGTTCCCTTGAACACCATATGCTCGAGAAAATGGCTGATCCCGACCTTTTCGGTGGGCTCGTGACGGCTTCCCCGGTTAATCCAGACTCCGATCGAGCAGGATCTTACATGAGGAATGCTCTCTAATACTATGCGAACCCCGGTATCTGCAACAAAGCGATAGATTTTATCTTTCATGGGTCGAATTACTTTGTTCCTCGTTATCGGCGGCGACCTTGGAGAGCTTGATCCTGTTCTGCTTGTCAATCCCGATCAACTTGACCTTGAAACTGTCGCCAACCTTGACCACTTTATTGATATCGTGTACGCGATCCTTTTGCAGTTCGGAAATATGTACCAGGCCTTCCCTGCCGGGCATGAACTCGACAAAAACGCCGAAAGCGGTCACTGTCTTGACCTCGCTGTTATAGATCTTTCCGATCTCCGGTTCACCGGTGAGCTCCTCGATTCGCTCCATGGCGATTTGACAGGCTTTCTCATCTACTGAGGCGATCAGGACCGTGCCGTCGTCCTCGATGTCGATCTTTGCTCCGCTTTCTTCGCAAATCTTGCGGATCATCTTGCCGCCGGGGCCTATCACATCACGGATTCTATCCGGATCGATCTTCATGGTAACAATCCGCGGGGCAAAAGGACTGATTGCCTCGCGGGGTGTGCTGATCGTCCGGTCCATAACGTCGAGGATGTAATTATATCCACTGCAGGCCTGTTTCATCGCCCGTTCGAGAACTTCCATCGGGACACCGCCGATTTTGCTGTCGAGCTGAAAGGCGGTCAATCCATCGCGGGTGCCGCTAATCTTGAAGTCCATATCACCCAGGTGATCCTCGACCCCGAGGATGTCACTCAGGATCGCCGTTTCATCCGGTTCGCAGATCAACCCCATGGCGATGCCGGCAACAGCTTTTTTGACCGGTACACCCGCATCCATCAGAGCCAGCGAGCTGCCGCAGACTGTGGCCATCGAACTGCTGCCGTTGGATTCCAGAATGTCGGAGACCAGCCGGATGGTGTAGGGGAAATTATCGTCCTGGGGGATGATAGGCTTAACCGCCCGTTCCGCCAGAACTCCGTGACCGATCTCGCGCCGGCCCGGACCTCTCGGTATGGACACCTCACCGACACTGAACGAGGGAAAATTATAATGCAGCATGAAAGTTTTACGGTATTCCTGCTGTTCGATCCCATCGACTACCTGAGAGTCGAGACTGGTGCCCAGAGTGACTGAAACCAAAGCCTGGGTTTGTCCGCGGGTGAAAATCGCCGAACCGTGCACCCGGGGCAATACACCTGTCTCGCAGGTAATTTCCCGGATTTCATCCGGCTTTCTGCCATCGATCCGGCGGCCCTCGGCCAGCACCATCCGGCGCATCTTCTTTTTCTGGATTTCTCCGAGAATACCGGAGACCATACTTTCGCTCTCGGGGTACTCCTCGCTCAAATCCTCAATGGTTTTCTTTACCAGGGCATCGAAGCTTTCCTCACGCTCCTGTTTCAGCGAAATCCCGAGAATATTATTCAGGGGCTCATCAACCATCCGAGTGACTTTATCAATCAGCGATTCATCGATCTCCGCCGGCACGAACTCCTTCTTCGGCACCCCGACAGTGTCTGTCAGCTGTTCGATCATGTCGAGGATCTCGTTGATTCCCACATGCGCCTCCTTAAGCGCAGTCAGTATCTGGGAATCGCTCAACTCCTTGGCCGCCCCCTCTACCATGACTATGTCCTCACGGGTGCCGGTAACTACCATGTCCAGCCGACTATTTTCGAGTTGCGAATAGGTCGGATTGAGCACATAGTTTCCATCGATCAGACCCATCCGGACTGAGGCGACTGTGTTTAAAACCGGGATATGACTGATGCTCAGAGCGCAGGAGGTGCCGATCGCTCCAAGCACATCGGCCTGGTTTTCCTGATCGGAGCTGAGCACTGTCACCATTACCATAATTTCGTGGTTGTAACCCTTGGGGAACAGAGGCCGGATGGGACGGTCGATCCGGCGGGCGCTGAGGATCTCCCCCTCTCCGGGCCGGCCTTCCCGCTTGAAAAAACCTCCCGGGATTTTGCCGCCAGCATATGAACGCTCGCGGTAATCCACAAACAACGGCAAGAAATCGCAGTTTTCCCTGGGTTCCTTGCTGGTAACTACCGTGGCCAGGATCATGGTGTCACCGTATTGCACCAGAGCGCTGCCGTGAGCCTGTTTCGCCACCTGGCCAGTCTCGATTTTTAGAGTCCTGTTTCCGAGGACTTTTTCTACTTTGTGAATCATAATTTCCTTTCGGTTCCACTTATGGAACCATCTACTTCTCTGACAAGGAGAACGATAAAACGTGGAATTTTTAATCTCCTTGTAGTGAAAATGTTGAATTACCGGCCCTTTTGCTAAAGTGTCCACATGGACCGTCCGGGATTTTTCCCGATTTATTTGCGCAGCTTTAAACGGCCGATCAAAGCTTTGTAAGAATCAAGATCCTGTTCTCTCAAGTATTCGAGCAGCCTCTTGCGCCGGCCGACAAGCTTCAACAGCCCGCGGCGTGAATGATGATCCTTTTTATGCGTCTTGAAGTGCTCGGTTAGATTCCGGATGCGCTCGGTCAACAAGGCGATCTGAACCGCCGCCGAGCCGACATCTCGATCATGCAAACCAACCTCCTTGATCCTTTTGGTTTTAACCTGCTTGGTTATGCTCATGCTGTACCCTCCAACAAAGTCTTCTTTGTTAATCGGCAAAACATCCTGTCCACTCCACTTAAACCGCACGACTTAAAAATAAGGTGGGGTTGTGAATTTTTTCGAACACTTTTTTTACCGCTGAATCATCCAGATCCATTTGTCGGACCAATGCTCGCGGGGTATCGAAATCTGCGATCGGCCGAATGCGTTCGAGGACAAAAACCTCGAGAGTCCGCTCATAGAGATCTCCGGAAAAATCAAACAGGTTGATCTCCAATGTTTTTGAGTCATCATTAAATGTCGGCCGGGGGCCATGGTGCAGCACACCCGGCAAAGTTCGGCCGTTCAAGTCGACCGCGGCCGCATAGATTCCATCCGGAAAAAGCTGTTCGTCCGAGCTGGTTGGCATCAGGTTCGCCGTGGGATGTCCGAGCTGGGCCCCACGGCCGGCTCCGACAACCACCCGGCCGTTAAACGAATAATAGCGGCCCAACAGCCTCCCTGCCGCCGGCATGTTTCCTTTCTCGAGAACACGACGAACCCGGGAACTCGACACCGGTTGTCCATCCACGATTACCGGAGGCACCTTGTACAGGGAAAAACCATGACCCGAGGACAGTTCTGACACTAACTTCTGATCTCCGAACCGGTTGCGGCCGAAAGCATGGTCGTGACCCATCACCAGGGCAGTCATGCGGAACCTCTCCAACAGATAATCCAGCACGAACCGAGTGGGTTCCATCTGCGACATGGCCCGGGTGAATTTCACCAGCGCCACATATTCGACACCAATTTCCGCCAGCAGAGAAAGTTTTTTCCCCATGGTGGTGAGAAGTTTCAGTTTCTTCCGGGGCTGAAGGATATGGCGTGGATGAGGATCAAAAGTGACCACCAGCGAACGCAATCCCCTTCGCTGGGCCACTTCCAGCAGTTTTTCCAGAATCCTGAGATGGCCGAGATGGAGACCGTCAAATGTACCTACCGTAACCGCAGTGCGAACTCCCTCCGGCAAAGCGATCAATGGCGAACCGGTAATTTCCATGGACATACTTTCTATAAATCCCAGCCCGAACGGCGCCCGGATACAAGACAAGTATAAAAAAACCAAAAAACTTAATCCCCTAGGCCAGTTCCCCGGTTTTCATTTAAAAGGAAACGCTTCCAGCATCAGGCGTTTCGGGTGCAGGCATAGGTCGTTACCTCCCCGCACCTCAAGCACTCCGATACCGATAAAACTCCCTTCCTCGGCGTGCAGGCGTACCTCGTGCGCTCCCTGAGACAATTTCTGCCCGGCTTCAAGCGCAAACCCGCCATCGACCCTATCAACGGCGCCACCGTGGTAAATTTTCTCCAGATCCGAAGCGCCCAGAAAAACCGCCGGCATCCAGGAAAGGGCCGTTTCCACAGGCAGCAGATACTTCTTTTTTATTTCCTGACGTCCGGTAGTGGATAACTCTTCCAGCGAGCAGGCGTCCTTCAGCCTAAAATCACCGCAGGCTGTGCGTACCAGCGAACTCAGATGTCCGCCGCAACCCAGCCTGGAGCCCAGATCCCGCGCGAACGAGCGAAGGTAAGTACCCGCTGAACAACTCAGCTCCACTTCCACTTCCGGCAGGTCCATCTGAAGTACTCGAACCGGATCAATCCGGACTGGTACAGGCGCTAATTCAGTCTTCTCGCCGCGGCGGGCTAACCGGTAAGCCGGAACTCCTCCGACCTTTTTCGAGCTGTAAGCCGGGGGAACCTGAGTGGTACTGCCGCTTAAATCCCTGATAACCTGCCGTAATCGTTTCTCGCTAACCAGTTTTTTTAGATCGCCGGCGAAACGGAAGACAACCTTCCCTTCGCCATCATCGGTGGCCGTAGCGACACCAAACTTTATCCGTGCCCTATAGGTCTTGTCCTGGCTTGTCAGGTAGCCGGCAAACCGGGTGACTCCGCCCACACAGAGTACCAGGAGTCCTGTAGCCAGTGGATCGAGGGTTCCCGTGTGCCCCACTTTTCGCACACCCAGCACCCGGCGGACCTTTACCACCACGTCATGGCTGGTGAGCCCGGTCGGCTTGTCAATCAGGAGAATTCCCCACAGGCTCGCTGGAGCGCTTCCTGAGCGGCGGTTTATCATCTGAGCTCCGATTCCCCGGAGTTGGCCTCGCTCTGCGGAGCGGCAGGGTTATTTTCGGAGTGCAGTTGCTCGATTATTCGATCAATCCGTGCCGCTTCCTCGAGAGTATGGTCCAGTTTGAAATGCAGCTGCGGCACATACTTGAGATAACACCTCCGGCCTAAACAAGTGCGGATAAAACTACCGGCCCGTTCCAGGCTTTCGATTATCCGGCTCTTGTTTTCACCCCTGACCGAAACAAAGACTGTGGCCTCCCTCAGGTCATCAGAGGCTCGCACCTCCGTGACAGTTACATCCCAAAGGCGGGGGTCTTTGACCTCGCTCAGCAATATGCGACCGATCTCTCGATGCAGGAGTTCTCCGACACGATCGCTTCTTTTGAAAGAATATTTTCTTTCCACCATTTAAAAAAATGACATCTTCTGGCCGATCAACATCACTTCACCACTACCCGCCACCAGATCGGAAACCTTTGAGAGAACCTGATTTGCGAAACGCTGGTCTTTGGAGACCACCGCCACTGCCAGAGTGCAGCGCTGCCAGGTTTCCAGTTGGTCTACTTCGGCCACGGAAACATTGAACTTGTTGACAATCCTGGCCTTGAGTCTTTTTATCACGCCGCGTTTAGATTTAAGCGACTGGATACCTTCCAGGTGCAGTTCGAATGTGCAGACCCCGATAACCATTGGACTCGCCCGGAAAATTCTCCGGGTCTTCTCAGGAAGACACCATACCCAGCTTGCGCTGGATTTCCTCGATAGTAAAGGTTTCTATGATATCACCGATCTTGAGAGCCGCATAGTTTTCCAGGCGGATACCACACTCGAATCCGCTGGCCACCTCGCGCACGTCATCCTTGAACCGTTTGAGGCTCGCTATTCCGCCCTCCCAGACCACCATACCGTCCCGGATCAGCCGGGCGTGGTGGTTGCGCTGTACTTTGCCCTCAGTCACATAACAACCGGCCACTGTGCCTGACTTGGAAAGTTTGTAGACCTGTCGAACTTCCACTGCAGCCCGGATTGTTTCTTGCTCCTCGGCCCCCAGCAAGCCTTCCATAGCCCGACGGATATCATCCATCGCCTCGTAGATCACCCGGTAAACACGGATATCCACTCCCTCGCGCTGAGCTATTTCCCGGACCTTAAGATCCGGCCGGAGATGGAAGCCGATAATTATGGCCTGGCTGGCCGAGGCCAGGATCACATCATTTTCGGTGATCGCGCCGACACCCCGATGAATAACCACCACTTTGATCTCCTCGGTGGAGAGCCGCTCCAGGGAATCGCTCAGCGCTTCCACCGAGCCGTCCACATCACCCTTGATAATCAGGTTGAGGTTCTGCACCTCGCCGGCTTCTATCTTTTGAAACAACTGCCCCAGGGTCATCTTGCGGTGGCGGGAAAACTCCTGCTCGCGTTTCAGCCGCTGACGGACATTCGAGATACCCTTGGCCTCCCGGTCTTCCCGTACGACATGGAAAGTATCGCCCGCTTGCGACACCCCGCCGAAGCCGAGTACCTGCACCGGAGAACTGGGGTTCTCGGATTCAAGATGTTCGTTGCGTTCGTTGCGCAGAGCCCTTACCCGACCGGAGACCAATCCGCAAACGAACGGATCGCCGACCTGCAGAGTCCCGGCGGTCAATAAAACGGTGGCTACAGCGCCCATGCCTCGGTCCAGTTTGGCTTCGATCACCACTCCCTTGGCCGGTCCGGAAAAATTGGCTGTCAGCTCCATCATTTCCGCCTGGAGTAGGATCAACTCCATCAAATGATCCACACCGGCACCCTTCTTGGCACTTATCTCCGCGCAGAGAACCTTGCCGCCGAACTCCTCGACCACCAGATCGTGTTTGGTCAACTCTTGTTTCACTTTGGTGGGATCGGCTGCGGGTAAATCAATCTTGTTAATCGCCACGATAATCGGCACACCGGCGGCACGGGCATGGTTGATAGCTTCCAGTGTCTGCGGCTGCACCGAGTCGTCAGCAGCGACAACCAGAATAACAATATCAGTCACCTGAGCCCCGCGAGCCCTCATCGAGGTAAAAGCCTCGTGACCCGGGGTATCCAGAAAACAGACCGGTCCTTCCCCGGTGGAAACCTTGTAGGCGCCGATGTGCTGAGTGATGCCGCCGGATTCTCCGCCGATGACATTGGTCTTTCGGACGTAATCCAGCAGGGTAGTCTTTCCATGGTCGACATGGCCCATTACAGTCACTATCGGGGCGCGCTTGTGGATATCTCGTTGTTCTTGCTCTTCTGTTTCTTCCTTCTCCAGCAACTCCTGTCCGTACTCTTCATCCTTGATAGCCTGATAACCGAATTCCTCGCAAATCAGGCTGATGGTTTCGAAATCCAGACGCTGGTTGACTGTTACCATCAGCCCCAGATCGATACAGGTACTGATCAGCTTGTTCGAGGCAACTCCTATCAGGTCGCTCAACTCGGCCAGAGAGATAAACTCCATGACCTTAGCCTGGTTTTTAACTACCTGCTCTTCGGCAACAATCTCACCGATCGGGGTCCGCTTGCGCCTTTTCTTTTTGACCCCGGTCTCCATCTTGGCAAGTGTGCGCCGGATGTTTTCGACGATTACTTTCTGGCTGACCTGTTTCTTTTTTTTCTTTTTCTTCTTCTTACCCCAGGATTTGGGCGGGCTTTCTTCCCCCCAGATTCTCTCCTCCCACTGCTGGCGCTTTCCCACCGCCTTGCCCTGCACTATTTCCTTTCGACCTTCATGCGGTGCCGTTTTTGCCTTTACAGTAGCGAACTTCTTTTTCTTGATCTCGTCTTTCCGGCGTACTGCGGCCTTTTCCTGGGCAAGCTTCTTGGAGATCAGTTCCACGGTCTCGGCATCAATCGTGCTCATATGGCTATTGACCGGTCGCCCCATCTCCTTAAGCAGTTTGACCAGGGCTTCACTGGAAATATCAAAGTCCTTCGCCACCTTATATACACGAAAATCGATCAAGACTTGCCTCCGCTTGTACCAACCGCGTAGTAGCTGATACAGAAAGCATAAACCTAAGAAAAATATCCTGACTGGAAAAGTACACCGTTTCTGATATAAAGTCCTAAATTACTAATTTATTACGATTTTGTAAATGATTTCGCCTCCATTGACCGGAAAGCTTCCGGTCTATTGTGTTTTTTACAGCCATTCTAATCTTCGTCTTCGTTTTCATCTTCTTCCTCAGTGTAATGCTCCACCAGATAATTAACGATCTCTTTGATTTTTATGCTGGTCTTCTTCCCGACCCCCGGCACCTTGCAAAGGTCTTCCTCACCGGCCAGTACCAGCTGGTAAAACGTATTGTAGCCATTGTCGCCCAGCTTGTTGCGCATTGCCGGAGTAATCGCCTCGATCAAGGAGATCGGGAAATTTTCCACCGGCAGCTCATCCAGGATGACGCGTTGTTCCTCATCGATACCCTCGGGATAAGGAGGTTCTTCATACTGCTCCTCCGGTTCGACCCGCGTTTTATCTTCCGAGCTTTCCGGGACCCGGCTCTTATCCGTGTTCAATTCCGCAGCAGCCTGCACCTCAACACTCTCTTTGGCCGGGAGTGTCTCAGCGGCTCCTTCTTCCTGGCTCGGGGCAGACTTACCGAAAACATCGGTGAGGATTTCATCTCTCTTGGCCAGAAAGTCTTTTTTCTGGACTATGTCTATTTTCCAGCCGGTGAGCCTGGAGGCCAGACGGACGTTCTGACCGTTTTTTCCGATAGCCAGCGACAGTTGCTCTTCATCTATCACCACTGTTACCATCTGTTCATCGCGATCAACCATACTTTTATAAATTTTTGCCGGGCTCATGGCTGCGCGGACATATTCCTGCGGATCATCGCTGGCCGGGATGATGTCGATCCGCTCGCCTCCCAGTTCGTTTACAACCGCCTGGACCCGGCTGCCCTTGAGTCCCACGCAGGCTCCCACGGCATCGATGTGTTCATCGTTCGAAGCCACCGCTATTTTCGAGCGGCTGCCCGCCTCCCTGACCACTCCCTTGATTTCGATTATCCCCTGGTAAATCTCGGGCACCTCGAGTTGGAAGAGGGCTTTTAAAAAGCTTTCATCATTCCGGCTCAATATCAATTGCGGGCCCTTGGTGGTCTCGCGAATGTCTATCAGGCAAGCCCGAACCGGATCGCCCTGCTTGAAACGATCCTTGCGGTTGACCTCTTTCATCGGCATTATAGCCTCGGTCTGCCGGTTGAGGAAAATCACGTAGTTGCCGCGTTCGACTTGCTGAACTGTACCTGAGAGCAGTTCACCGATCTTGCCCGAGTACTCGGCACGGATCTTGTCGCGTTCTGCCTCGCGAATTCGCTGGATAACCACCTGCTTGGCCGCCTGAATGGCGTTACGCCCAAATTCTATGAACGGCACTTCCTGCCAAAGGATTTCACCCGCTTTGATATCTGCCTGCTGTTCTTTCGCCTCGACCAGGGAGACCTGGTCGCTGGGGTCGGTCACCTCCTCCACGACTTCCCTGCCGACATTAATGGAGATATTGCCGTCTGTGGGATTAATTTCGACATCGACCTCGCAGTTCGATCCGAATTTCTTCCGCACAGCCGCCACAAGGCCGGCCTCAATCATCTCGATCAATTCATCGCGGCCGATATTCTTTTCGCGAGCAATCTGGGCAAATGCATCCAAAATGGGATTAATCATAAAATCGGCTCCAGAAGGGCTGACAAATAAGTTACAAACACTCAGATAACAATGAATTCCATCATTTCCATTCGAAAACGAGATTGGCGCGGGAGATAGCCTCCATAGGAATATTGGCCAGCTCACCATTCTCGATCTCGACAATCACGCTCTCGTGTTTCGTCCCTTGTATCCGGCCGGTGTACCTTTTGCGGCCCTGTATCGGAGAGCGCAATTTCAAGCGGGCTTTACGGCCGGCGAACCGCTGGTAATCGGATAGTTTCACCAGGGGACGTTCCAGTCCCGGAGACGATATTTCGAGAACATACGGGCCATCGAAGATTCGGTTCCGGCTGATTACAGGATCGATCATGCGGCTGACTGCGGTACAGTCTTCCAGGGTTACACCTCCGAGTGTGTCTATAAAAAAACGAGCCGTCCGCCTCCCCGCCACCCCGACCACCTCTACCCGCACCAACTCGTATCCCGCCTCTGATAACACCGGTTCGCAAAGCCTAACCAAAGCACTTTCTATTTCCATCCCTTCATCCTCGCCCGAGCCAAGTCAATAATAAGCTTTCTAGAATCCAATCACATTTAAACAACAAAGAGTGGGGTCACCCCCACTCCAATTGCATTATAACTGATAAAATACAAAAACGCAAGAAAATACTGATTAATCAAAACCTTAAAATACGAATGCTTAGCTTGTCTGTTTCCCTAATAAGCGTCTGTTCTTTCAACCCGAGCCTCGCCATACTCCTGCCGGCCAGCCTGATAGCCCCGTTATCAAGACGGCTGCCGAGATTAAAAAGGGTGCCTCCGGGTTCAATCACCAGGCATCATACAGACAGACGTTTCCGCAGACGCTTTTCCACCGTAACTGTTACCAGATCCGACACGTCACCTCCCAGAGAGGCTACCTCCTTGACCAGACTCGAACTCAGATAGATATACTTCTGATCCGGAGTAAGGAAAACCTCTTCGACCTCCGGGGCCATTTTTTTGTTCATCAGCGCCATCTGGAACTCATACTCGAAATCCGATATCGCCCTCAAGCCCCGGAAGATTACCTGCGCATCGATCCGTGTGGCGTAATCAACCAGCAGTCCATCAAAAATCTCCACCTCCAGGTTGATTCCAATCTCGACCAGGGACTCTCGAATCATTTCCGCACGCTCTTCGGTGTTGAAAGTGGTCGCCTTGTCGGCTTTCGATGCCACGGCTATCACCAGACGATCCACCAATCTGAGGCTTCTCTTGACAATGTCCAGGTGGCCTAAGGTTATCGGGTCGAAAGTGCCGGGATAGAGTCCTGTTTTCACTTTAACCTCACAATTTTCATGCCACAGATAGATACTGTATGAGCTTTCGCCGAAATGTCCCGTTTTGGCCACTTGAAGAGAATCGGCCGGTTTTTTCGGCGAAGACGTTGTCGGATACTCGAGGATTAATACCGAGCCTCTGAGCCGCCCCTGTCGCCAGCATGAGAGGATTGCCCGGGCTGAATCCTCAGTGAAAGGCGGATCGGCAAATATAAGGTCAAAGGAGATTCCTTTCTCCAGACCCTTGAGAAAAGAAAAAACTTCGGTTTGAACGACGATACACTCATTTTCAACACCGAGGGCCCGGATATTTTTCTTCAAGGCGGCTATCGAGGCAGATTCTTTTTCGACGAAAGTTACTTCCGAGGCTCCGCGGCTCAAAGCTTCAAGGCCGAGTGCGCCGCTGCCGGCAAACAAGTCCAGCACCCGCGCCCCACGGCACGCCTGGCCCAGGGCGGAGAACATCGATTCTTTCATCCTGTCACCTGTCGGCCGGATGCGCCGTCCGACAGGAACGTCAAGCCTGCGCCCCCGGTACTTGCCGGCAATAATTCGCATCTATCTGGAAACCTTGATATCCTTGATCCTGGCCTGAAGGATCCGTATGTTGTTCCAATCGTTTTCTTCCAGGATAAATGCCATGCTGATTTTTTCCCTGGTGGTGTTGATCTCTTTCAGCTTGTCCGCCAGGCCGAAACCGATGGCTTCCAACTGATAGCCTTCCTTGCGCACTCGCATCTTGAGATGGTTGTTGCCCACGACCTTTGGGTAGCCGACCACTGACAGGTCGTTAGCCACCAGGACGGGTTTGGGGTTGCCGGGGCCATAGGGCCGGAACAGTTCCATGCTCTCCAGCAGAGTTTTATCAGCCTGCTCAAGAGAGATTTCCAGGTCCACGGAAATCTCGGGAACCAGATCCTCGGGTTCCAGCATGCTGCCAGCCACCCGATCAAAGGTTTCGACAAATTCCTCATAGTCCTCGATCCGCAGTTGTATGCCTGCAGCGTACTTGTGACCGCCGAAAACATCGAGGCAGTGCGAACATTGTTTAAGGGCTTCAAACAGGTGAAAATTGGAGATCGAGCGCGCCGAACCCTTTCCTTCCCCTTCCCGGTCAAAGGAAATCAGCACGGTGGGGCGGTAGCATTCCTCGACGATTCTTGAAGCCACAATCCCCAGCACCCCGGGATGCCAGTCTTCTGATGAAAGAACAATCGTACAGCGGTTTTCGAAATCAACAGTTGTATTGATTTTCTTACGAGCTTCCAGGAGGGTCCGGCTATCCACCTCGCGGCGATAGTGGTTCTCCTTTTCCAGAACCTGGGCTAGTTGCCGGGCCTCTTTCAAATCGTCTGTCAGGAAGAGTTTTACCCCACGTACTGCATCCCCCATCCGGCCTACGGCATTGATCCGGGGAGCCATGGAAAACACTACCTGTCCGGAGCTTAAGGCCTTGTCTTTCAATCCGGCGGAATCGATCAAAGCTGCGATTCCCGGCTTGGTCGAAGACTTCAGCAGGTCCAGACCGAACTTGGCGAAAACCCGATTTTCACCCAACAGCGGAACGATATCCGCAATCGAGCCGATGGCAACCAGATCGAGGTGCTTGAAAAGCTGATCCAGATCACACCCCAGCCTGAGACCCAAGCCCTGACAAAGTTTGAACGCGACCCCGATCCCGGCGAGTTCTTTTTCCGGATACTCGTCCCCGAGCTGTTTGGGATTGAGAATAGCCACTGCTTCGGGCATGCCCTCGCCCGGCTCGTGGTGGTCGGTAACAATCAGTTCCAGTCCTCTCGAGTTTGCATAATCGATAGCCTCGATCGCAGTGATCCCGCAGTCTACAGTGACCACCAGGGAAGCACCCATTCCGGCAACATTGTCGATTCCTGCCTTTGAAAGACCATACCCCTGGATCATGCGATGGGGGATGTAGTAGCCGACATCTCCGCCCAGCTGACTAAGGTAACGCACTATCAATGAAATAGAGGTTATGCCGTCCACATCGTAGTCGCCATAGATGACAATCTTTTCCTTGTTCTCGAGGGCTCGAGCCAGACGATCTACGGCCTTCTCCATCCCTTTCATTATAAACGGGTCATGGAGATCCTCGAGACTGGGATTGAGAAAATGATCGGCCTCTTCGATATTCTGGAACCCGCGATTAGACAAGACCTGGCTGACCAGCGGGTGCAAACCGAACTTATCCTGAACCAGGCGCACTTTTTCTATGTCCATTACGCGCGGACTTACCCATCGATACAGCATCAGACCCCACCTTATAGATTGAAGAATTGAAGATTTTCGGCTGAAGGAAAGATAAGCTGAAAGCGAACGAAAGGGCGAGTAAGCCGGATTCTGTGCCGTGCTTGAGGTAAAGACACGGTGGCGGCCATTTATCTGGGCGGAGGATTTATCCCTCCGCTCTGGTGCAACCTACCCGGGAGTCAAGCGAGGCGAGCTACCTCTTCTCCCCTACTCGGTTTTGCTCCGGATGGGGTTTACCGTGCCTCGTCCGTCACCGGACAAGCGGTGCGCTCTTACCGCACCTTTTCACCCTTACCGGCTTTTGACCGGCGGTTTGTTTTCTGTGGCACTTTCCGTCAGGTCACCCTGCCTGGATGTTATCCAGCATCCGGCTCTATGGAGTCCGGACTTTCCTCGACCCGTGCAGTCAACGGGCCGCGGCCGCCTCCACCATTTCGTTCAATCCACTTTGGGACTTACTTATCTTTCCTCGTAATAAAGTATTCGCCCGCAATCATCGCAAGTCAGCAGTCGATCACCTTTGCGAATGTCGGAGACTTTTTGTAGTGGAACCTGGGCGTAGCAGCCGCCGCAACTGCCGTTGCGCAACGGCACCACTGCCCGGTCGTTACGGGAGTTCATGATTCGTTCGTATAATTTAATTGTTGTTTTTTCGATTCTGACAGCCAGGTTATCCCGTTTCCGTTTTTCAATGGCCATCTTCCCGCGCAGATCCTTAATCTTGTTGGAGAGCTCCTCCCGTTTTTCCTTGCTCTGAGTCTGAAAATCTTCCAGTTTACTCCTGGTCTCCTGGATTTCAGCGGCAATGGCTTCCATACGCTCCATAATCGCAATAGTGCTTTCATCGATTTCTTCTTTTTCCCTTTTCACACTCTCAATCTCAGTCAACAGGGCCGAGTATTCACGATTGGTCTTTACCGTCACCAACTGTTGTTTGTATTTGTTTGCCATTTCATCCAGCGTGGAAGTCTTGCTTTCCGCATTGCGAACAGCAACCTTGAGTTCTTTCAATTCTGCTTCCCGCTCTGCGGTAGCCTGCTCCAACTCTCTGACTCCATTGTCCAACTCCTCCAGTTGCCCGGGAATGGTGTCGTGCTCGGCTTTGATTTCGCCAAGAATAAGATCGATTTTCTGAACCTTCAGCAGGATTTCTATTATTTCCATCTTAATTCCTCAATCTCGATCATCTCTCCGATCAGTCTTGCTCAGAAATCTTAACCTGAAACCAAAGATGTGAACGTAGGTAGAAAAAAAAAGTGTACCGCCTCCGGGCCGTACACTTTCAATTCATCGGTTAATAACCCAATGGGTCATAAACAAGTTATGTAAGAGGCGTTCCATGAGAACCGTTTATTTTCAAATGGTGGGCGATACTGGATTTGAACCAGTGATCTTCCGGATGTGAACCGGACGCTCTAACCAACTGAGCCAATCGCCCGAACAATCGATTCTGGTGGGCCCACTAGGACTTGAACCTAGGACCTGCGGATTATGAGTCCGCTGCTCTAACCACCTGAGCTATGGGCCCCTAGTTTCAAAGAGTTAATTTCAGTTTCGGTGTAATCGGCGTAAAATTCAAAATAATATTTTTCGCTCTTACTGTCAACCTTCTTTTTCTTTCAAGAAACTGAAATCAACAACTTTTTTAAAAATTTTACTGGAACAAGAGGTACTGGCGAAGGATACCACTGCGGCTGGGATGGCGAAGTTTGCTAAGGGCTTTGGCCTCAATCTGGCGCACTCGTTCCCGGGTCACGTTGAAAATCGCTCCCACTTCTTCGAGCGTGCGGGGACAACCATCCTCGATACCGAATCGTAGCCGGATCACTTTGGCTTCGCGGGTGGTGAGAGTGCTCAGAGCGGTTGAAATCTGATCCCGAAGCATGGAAAAAGCGGCATTGGTGGCGGGAGAGTCTACTTCCGTATCTTCGATCAGCTCCCCGAGCGGGCTGTCATCGCTGTCCCTGACAAAGTCGTTGAGCGAAATTGTCTCCTGGGAGATCCTGATTACTTCGCGCACCTTTTCCACCGGCAGCCCCAGGCAATCGCTGATCTGCTCCGGCTTGGGCTCGTAACCGTTTTCCTGAACCAGCTTCCAGGAAATCCGATTGACCTTGTTCAGGGTTTCGATCATGTGTACCGGGACTCGGATTACTCGCGCCTGGTCGGCGATGGCCCGGGTAATCGCCTGACGGATCCACCAGGTGGCATAGGTGCTGAATTTGTAGCCTTTACGAAAATCGAATTTGTCGGTGGCGCGCATCAGACCTTTGTTCCCCTCCTGGATCAGGTCGAGAAACTCCAAACCCCGGTTGACATAACGTTTGGCCACTGAGATGACCAGCCGGACATTGGCCTTGATCAACATCTGCTTGGCCTGATTTACCGCGCTGATATACTTGGCGATCCTCCTGACCAGCCTGCTGAAACTACGCCTGTCGAGACCATGCTCTTTTTCGAGCCGGATCAGACGTTCACTGATCTCGCCCCGATACTGCCTGAGGTCCTCGAGTCGGCAGTCCCCGAAATAACCTATACCGGCCTTTTGTGCCAGGTACTTCCTAATCTTGGACCCGGTTGCCGGCTTATCCGCTTTTTCCACTCGATGGATAACTCTATCCAGATAAGTCAGGCGTTTTTCCAGATCCTCAATTTCCTCGTTAATATCGGCCAGGGATTCCGCCAGACGCTGAACCTGAAAATAGCTGAGCGACATTCGCATAAAGATGGACTTGAGCCGTTTACGTTCCACGGCCAGTTTTTTCTCTATCTCTTTCCGCTCCTTTTTGTTGGCTGCGGCCAGGGTCTGAACCAGTTCAATAACCTGGGCATACTGGCACTCGGCACGTCCGAGCCGTTTTATTACACGTTTTTTCTCACGCTGGCCCAGGTATTCACCTTGCCAATCGCTAAGGTCGGAATCGACAAAATCCTCGATCGCCAGATACTCTTTCTCTATCCTATCCTTCTCCTCCAATAACAGCTTGTAGGAGAACAGGCATTCGAAAACCGCCGACTTGATCTTACGTTTTCCCTGATCGATCACCTGCGCCAGAGCGATTTCGCCGTGGCGATCCAGCAAGGGAACACGACCCATCTCGCTCAAATACAGTTTCACCGGATCATCGTCCGGGGCAAAACTCTCTAGTGCAGGCGCAGCTCTACCTAGCGCTCTTTTAGCCCTCAGTTTACGACTGAATGAAACATCCTCCACCGGTGCAACCAGCACGGTCTCCTCGCCGAGACCGGATACGGGGAGACCGGTAGTGCCCTTGGTGTTCAGTCTTTCGCTATTACGACCGGAGGCTGTTTGGCTCATCGATGATCATCCATCTTTGTGGGCGTGAATGTCACAGGTGAAAAAAAACAGCTGTTGGAGACAAAAACAAAATTCTTCTCGAACAGTCAACTGGAATAAAACAAGGTGGGAAAAAAGTATTTCTCTGGATAGAATCCAGCAGCAGATTCAGTGTATTACCAACCAGCCAGCGATAAAACTTAGCCCTGCGGGTCATATTCAAACCCTTATTGCTTAATGGGAAATCCACGGCTGTCGGCCTAATGAACCCGAGCTGACTCTGCATCGGGTATTTATTCGGTTTTTCGATCACAAGCATGAATAAACCGCCCATAATCGATAACCAATAAACGAACAATCAAAACTTTTTGATCTGAGCGGTTTTGCAAAAACCTGCACATTAAAAACAATAGTTAATAACTAATTTAATGACTGAGAAGCTAAAAGTCAACCGATGATTAACTTTTTGATAACCACACCGCTCCACTCATACCCTGCTGGAGTTGTTTCTTTTCCTTTTCAAGTGACATCTGCTGATGCATTAACTCGGTATCATCAAGATATTCGGCCTTGCTTCGATTATCTTCCAATTGTTTATCGATCCACTCGATTTTTATACGCCTCCAGCATGAGTTAAAAACTTCATTTGCCGGCTCGACTTTCTCTCCCTCGGATATCAGCTCTCCTACCAGCTTTTGCAGGGATTCAGGTAGTTTCTCATAGATAGATTCGATAAGATTTTTCACTCCACTGCTTTTAGCCTCGACCAGGGCCTGGAATATTTTTACATATTCGGGCACGCTCAACGGTGTTTCTCCCAGCTTTTCGATGGTGTTATCCACGTAATCAGGGTGCTTGAGGCACAGTGCGAGCAAGTAACGTTGTGCTTTTTCCCCGGTGCTCGACTCGGGACCAGTG
>Ga0114922_10001475_pt1 | contig 22479 bp, 15 predicted proteins | sample AartaG_FD_100975 | JGI IMG/M metagenome (GOLD analysis project Ga0114922, IMG submission 100975) | Deep subsurface microbial communities from Aarhus Bay to uncover new lineages of life (NeLLi) - Aarhus_00045 metaG | ecosystem: Environmental > Aquatic > Marine > Oceanic > Sediment | place... | reverse complement strand
TAGTAGTTTTAACAAACGCAAAAAAGATTTATGAAATGAAAGCGAGGAAAAGTAAAATGGAACAAAAATTAGGAAAATTAATGATTTTGTTTGTAGTGCTGGCGCTGTGCGTGCCGGCACAAAGCGATGTACCGATTAATGTAGTCAATCCGAGCTTCGAATCGGGTACCACCGGCTGGAGTAGTGCAACAACCGACAATTCCGAGTACTATGCATCGCCTGACGGGGAAAATTACGCTACCCGTTCAGGCTCTGCAGGTTACACCTCGCAATTGACCGGCCACACGATAACCGCGGGTGAAACCTATAAACTTACGGTCTGGGCCCGGAGTATAAATGCCGCAGCAAATTCCGCTGCGACTAATGCCGAAGCACGATTCTACTATGGTTCGTCGACGATTACCGCCGTTACGCAGGACGTCTATCCGGTAGCGCTCTCGGGTGCCCCGGAAACCATTCATAATGATGATGGCGGAAATGTGTGGTTGGACGGGAACTACAGGTTGTCGACAGCGGGAACTATTTTTTATCAGACTATAGATAAGGATCCTATAAACGATCCATGGAGCGATGCCGGAGAGCCTGGAAATGACTGCGGGCTGGCGCCCATAATGACACCTCAAGGATTGGACGCGATCTATGGTTGTGGTGGTTATTCGGAAGATCCACCATACTCTGCTCAGGTTTTTGGTACTTTTACAGGCGATCCACCTTTTTACAACCATTCTGAACTAAGTGAACCAGTTTTAGAACATTCTGGAGATGAAGATCCTTGGGTCATTGACGCTCATTTGTATTATGATTACGCTACCAGCAGATTGTGGATGACCTGGGGTGGTGGCACGGCCTATGTAAGTGAATTAGACCCCTTCGATGGTGAGCTTATTAATCACCCTGCCGACCCTGAGTTTGATGAACATCCTGCGGAATGGCATACCGCAGTTGTTCTCTGGAGTGGCGATGAATGGACAGGGACCAACACGTGGATGGAAGGCCCGTCTCTTTATAAACACAGCGGATATTGGTACATGTTCAGCACCTGCGGCAATATGGACATAAATTACTCGATTCGTATGGGACGGGGTACCAGTCCGACCGGGCCGTTCTACGACAAGGATGGTGTTGGTATGACGGAGTACGATTCCGGCGAGGATGAGTACGGTAATTCATTTCTGGTTGGAGATGAGGGCGAATTTCTTGTTCCTGGCCATCCCCATTTATGGGAAGAGAACGGTATATACTATATGGGATATGATTATCGACCTAACTCCACTTCAGTACCGGATATAATGGGTATCCGTCATCTCTATTGGGTAAATGACTGGCCGACGATCTGGACTCCCATTACGGTAACTTTCAATGCGGATGACTATCCCGGTTCTATTGGTCAGACACTCGGTATCAGCCTGCGTAACACAGGTTCAGGATCGAACGCCGCGTTTGACCATGTTTCTCTGGTAAAAGTAACGCCCGATACAGATCCACCGACGCCGGACCCGATTACATGGGCGAGTGTGCCGACGGCTGATGATCAAGACTCTATCAGCATGACGGCCACTATGGCAACAGATCCCAGTGGTGTTCAGTACTACTTTGATGAAACCAGCGGCAATCCCGGCGGCTCCGACAGCGTCTGGCAGGCGAATCCCAGCTACAACGATGGCGACCTGGATGCCGAGACACAGTACACCTACACCGTCACCGCCCGCGACAACAGCGCCAACCAGAACGAGACTGCCGCTTCAACGGCAGAATCCGCAACTACAGAGGTCGCTCTGGTCTTCAAGGATAACTTTGAGTCGTCAATGAACTGGAACAACAACTGGACCGCCTACGGCGAATGGCAGCGTGTATCTGAAAATCCGTACGAGGGCAACTCGTCGGCGGAAATTGACGGCGATGTAACTGATTCGGCGCTGGTTTCGGCAGCTATCGACGTAATTGGTAAGAAAGATGCCACGGTTACTTTTGCGTGGTTAATCGAAAGAAGTTTTGACAGCGGCGAATATCTGCGGTTTGACGTTGACACCGGCAGCGGCTGGGTGCAAATGGCCTCACTGGATGGAAACGTCGATACAGAGGACGTATGGCACAACGAGAACATATTCGTTGATAACCTAAGTACTGTCAGCTCGATGTATATTCGCTTCAGAGCAAAGGTATCCGGGGGCAGTGAGGATGCATACGTTGATGACGTTGAGATTACCGCGACCGCCAGCGCACCGGATACCGACCCTCCGACACCCGATCCGATGACCTGGGTTTCTGTCCCGACTGCTGATGAGGACCTTTTTATCAGCATGACGGCCACTACGGCAACAGATCCGAGTGGTGTTCAGTACTACTTTGATGAGACCACCGGCAACCCCGGCGGCGGCGACAGCGGCTGGCAGTCAGATACAAGCTACACTAATTACGGCTTAAACCCCGAAACACAGTACACCTACACGGTCACAGCCCGCGACAACAGCGCCAACCAGAATGAGACTGACCCATCAACAGCCGAATCGGCAACCACACCTCCCTTTACCTCCTGTCCCGGCGGCTATTACACCGATTACGTCGGTGCCGGCCATGATACCGATGTTGTTGCCTCGGTCAGTTTAGGGGACGGCCAACTGACCGTGGACGGCTCCGGTCTTGTCGGCGACGAACACTCAACCGAATGGGACGATGGTTGGATCCATTTCGGTCAACCACCAGTACCGGCACCAAGTCCCAATCCCGCTCGCGGCGACGGTTTCTGGATTCACTATGACCTCGGATACCTGTACACTCTGACCGGTAGCCATATATGGAACTCCAACGAGAGCTGTTGTATAAACCGTGGATTTAAGGACCTCGTTATCGACTACTCCTTTAATGGCACCACCTGGATTGAGTTAGGTACCTTCCAGTGGCCCGAGGCATCAGGTTCGGACAACTATACCGGTTTTGCCGGTCCTGACTTCGGCAGCGTCTGTGCACGGTATGTATTGATTACGGCCATCACCAACTGGGGATCCCCCGGCGCCTATGGCCTGGCTGAAGTTAAAATCAACGTTGTTGATGCCTGCACAGCGACTGATATGCATATCGAGTCTGTCGTCTGCGACGAAGCAGACTGCGGTAAGGGCAAGGACAACGGCCAGGCTACGGTTACCATCTATGACGACTGCGGCGATCCGGTCGTCAATGCCCTTGTTGATGGAACATTCAGCGGTGATTTCAATGAGACCTTCTACGATGTGCAGACCAACCAGAATGGTGTGGCGGTATTTACTACCGCAGGCTGTATCAGGAAACCGTCGTTTAGCTTCACAGTAGATGATGTAACTGATACGCTGCCTCATGATCCCGGTGATGACCTTGCAACAGGATGCAGCGGTTAAGCAAGTAGCCAAGACAGCAATGGCTTGATATCGGGGATTTGCCCTGATATCGGCAAAGTTTATTCAAGCGTGGCGGTTGGTTAAGCCGCCACGCTTTTTTAACTTTTTCTACCGATTCGCTTTTCAGGCCTCTTGAGCAGCATCGCCGACGCCCTCATCCTCGCCGACAACAACCGCCTCAGCCTGTCCCTTTACTTCGGCCCCCGTTTGAGAATGTATATACTCGGCCACCGTCTTATAGTCCGCCGCACCGTTGCACTTCGGCTCATATTCGAATATCGTCTTACCGTAACTCGGCGCCTCAGCTAATTTAATATTCCTTCGTACGTGCACCGGTATAATCCGGGCGCCCGACCACGGACAATCCGTCTCCCTCGCCTTGCCAAGAAACTGCTCGATATCCGCCTTCACCTCCGATGACAGAATCACACGCTTGTCGTACATGCACAAAAGTATCCCCGTAACCTTCAGCGCAGGATTAATCCTCCGCGTAACTAACATAATCGTCTCTAACAGCGTCCCGAACCCCTGAAGCGCCAGAAAGTGCGGCTGAACCGGTATGAAAGCCTCCTTAGCCGCAGTCAGAGCATTTAGCGTAAGCAGCCCCAGCGAAGGCGGACAGTCTATCATGATATAATCATAGCCATCCTCTATCGTCTCCAGCGCCTCACGCAATATAATCTCCCTGCCTACCACGCTCACTAATTCACTCTCGGCCCCGACCAGATCAATATTGCCCCCCAACAGCCACAGGTTCGGCCGAACCTCAACCAGCGACTCGGCTAAATTGGCCGATTTTGTAAGGACCTCATACACTCCCGGCCCCGACTCTTTCGAATCTACACCAAGATGAATCGTAAGGTGTGCCTGCGGGTCCAGGTCCACGGCAACCACTTTCTGGCCCTGCATCGCCAAGGCCGCCGCAGTATTGGCCACCGTCGTCGTTTTGCCAACACCACCCTTTTGATTTAGTACCGCAATCGTCCGCAATATTCTTCCCTGTTTATGGTTACTTCGGCCCTAACCAAATATTTAGCCCCACGTTTTACGTGGGGTTTTAATCCACAAGCACACACTTGACAAAGCACCCGTCCTTAAACCGCCGTGCCGTCGGCGCTCAATTTCCTGAAAATCGCGTCGAGCACACCGTTCACAAAACGAGGCGTCTGCTCCGCTCCGTACTTCTTCGCTAATTCAATCGCCTCGTTTATCACCACCTTGCCCGGTATATCCGGACAGAATTTCAATTGATACGCCGACAATCTCAGGATACTCCGGTCCACCTGCGATAGCCGACTCAATTCCCACTTCACCGCCGCCACCTTGATAAGACCGTCACAAACCTCAAGATTGGCCCACGTCTTCCGCGACCACTCATCGGCCATCTCAAGGACCGTCTCGTCCTCGCTGTTCTCACGCAAAAACGTACCAAGCCCTTCAAGGTATTCACTGCCCTGCACGTCTAACTGATACAGCGACTGCATCGCGAGTTCTCTGGCTCTGCTCCTTCTGTCCACGGAAACCTTCCCGAATATAAAAGAGTCAAATCGCAACGGGCTATATCTGGCCTAACAAATCGGCCATCTCTATCGCCGCCAGCGCCGCATTCGCACCTGCATTGCCCTGTTTGCTCCCGGCCCGTTCAATCGCCTGCTCGATTGTCTCGCACGTCAGAACGCCGAAAATTGTTGGCACACCCGTGTCGTAATTGATCTGCCCGACTCCCCGCGAAATCTGCTGACTCACATATTCGTAGTGGCTTGTCTGTCCCCGTATCACCGCACCAAGGCAAATCACAGCATCATACTTGCCGCCGGCCGCCAACCTCTTGGCCGCAACCACAATCTCTATCGCTCCCGGCACCCAAACAATCGTTATCTGCTCATCACCGGCGCCGTGCCGCTCCAGGCAGTCTGTCGCACCTGCAAGCAGCTTGCCCGTTATGAACTCATTGAACCTGCTGACGACGATGGCGTAATTAGCCTTGCCCGCCGCTAATTGACCTTTAATTTCCTTAATCATGACTTAAAGCTCCAAAATCACCGGACTTGTTTGCCTTAGACCATGTCATTCTGAACGAAGCGAAGAATCTCATTCTTTCGTATTCCCCAGATTCTTCAGAATGACATAAGGAACATTCTGACCAAAAACCTATCGAGGGCCTACACTCGGCCCGTCAAACATTATAAGACCTGCCGTGCGCAACTTCCAGAAAAACCGGTGCGCCCGCAGAACCTCACCTCGGCCATTTGACCTAACCTTTGAGATTATAACGTTTTACACCTGCCGCTACCATCAAAATCTTCACCCGCCAATAAAAACTCGCCGCCCATTAAAACAACCTAAGCACCCAAGTTCTAATGCCGATACCAAAACAGACTGTGCGTTCGCGCCGGGGTGAGTCGGTCCGGCATTGTAAGCCGCAGATAAATATAAGGGGCCTGGCCATGTTTGAAACATTTGAAACCGGAAACTACGGAGGGTGGGATGAGGCTGAAGAAAAGGCATTCATGGCCTACGAGATGTACGAAAACGGCCAAATGAATCTCGCCCTTAACCAGTTGGCTGAGGCCATCGACATAAACCCGACAAACAGCGCCTGGTACTTCAACAAAGGTCTGACCCTTGACACATTGGAGCGATTCGAAGAGGCCATAGACGCCTTCGAACATGCGCTGAAGCTCAAAGGCGACGACCCGGAGATACTCAACTGCCTGGCGGTCGATTACACCCGCATCGGCCAATACGACCTGGCCATCTCCACATTCGAATACATCCAGCAGCTCGATGCGACCTTCGAGCCTTGCTACTGCAACCGCATAATCACGTACGCCGAGATGGACCAGCACGACAAAGCGGAGCACATGTTTTATTTAGCACAGCAGATAAACCCCGATTGTGCCATATGCTTTTATAACATCGGCAATTCCCTTTTCAGCCGGGGCGAGTTCGAAAGGGCGATATGGTGCTGGCACAAAACCCAAAAGCTGGAGCCTGCTCACCCGCAGATTAACTTCCGCCTCGCTCAGGCCTACTGGGCGGCCGGTAACTTTCAGGTTGCAAAAGACCACTTCCTTGAAGAGATTCGCTCCTGCCCCGGCGATGTCGGCGTCATCCTCGAGTTCGGCATGTTCCTTCTCGAACGCGGCGATATTGACGCAGCCAAGGAAAAGTTTAACAGAATCCTCGAACTCGAGCCCGATTTTGCCGCCGCCACATTCTACTTAGGTGAGATCGCTTTGCACCACGGCCATGAGTCAGAGGCAAGACGGCTTTATAACGAGGCCTTAAAAAGTAACACTCATCTGGCCGGCCCGCGATACCGACTCGCTCAACTTGCTGCCGGCGAAGGTAACGCCGACGAGGCCTGCCGATACCTCTGCGATGAATGCGACCTCGACCCCGAAGACCCTGATGTGCTTCTGTCGATAGGCTCGATGTTCCTGCAATTGGGCCGGCTCGATTATGCCACTAATTGTCTCTTGAAGGCCGTTGACCTCGACCGCACAAATCCCGACGCCTTCTGCGCCCTCGGCATAGCACTTGCCAAAAGAGGTGAATACGAAGGAGCTCTTCAGTTCCTTGAGCACGCCGTCAAATTAGCCGGCGCCGAGCCCAACCTCTTGGCCGACGTCGCATTCATATACTACAAGACCGGCCGATTAGGACTGGCCGCAGAAACAATAGCAACAGCGCTGGCTTTATCCGGCAACGACCCCGACATCGTCCGATTAGCTCGCAGGATTAAATTTACTTCCGCTACGCGGGACTTTGGATTCAACCTCCGCTCTAATCGACCCATCCAGAACCTGACCCTGCTCTGGGCACGACTCAAGTGCCAAATTAACTACCTCCTGAATCGCCAAAAATAAACTTGTAATTCGTAGCTCGCAGAGCGAAGTAGTAAGCGTTCAACGACAATGATAAAGGCTCGTTCCTGCGCAGGCACGGAGAAAACAGGAAATTCCAAGCTTCTCTCAGAAAAATCCCGCAGAAACTTACTTTACCGTGCGAGGCTGTTCTTTGGGCTTTTGCTGTGGCTTGTCAGTTAGTTTGGCTTCAAGCTCACTACGTGAGTTTTCCCAAAAATTGTCGGGTATATCAGACCCTTCTATTAGTTTCTCGCGTTTCTCCGTAAGGTCCTTATACACCATCAATCCATCCAGGGCTAAACGATATTGTTCCTTTGCTTGCCCCCTAAACCCAAGCCTGTCATAAAAATTGCCTATGTGTCTGTTTATGGTCCACTGCCATCCATCTTTGCTGTAGATGTTCAAAAGCTCACCCGCCTTGCCAACCGCTTTTTCAACATCTCCTGCCTTTTCATAGTAACCTATCAAAGATAGATAAGCCTGGCATTCCGGCCGCTTTATTGCGCTGCGAATGTAATGCCCGTCCGCCCGTGAAGCAGCCCTCTTGTCTGCCCTGTTTAAAGTGGCAAGATATGTGCCGGAATTCGAAGTAATTGCTTCCAGCGTTGCAATCGCCTCGGCCGTGTGACCCTTGTGACCCAGTATTTGGGATTTGAAAAGTTGCGCCATAACTTTCGTGGCTACAGGGTATTTCTCAAGATGTCCAAAGTAAGCCAGGCACTCTTTTTCTAATTGTGACATCCCCCCTCTGCTAAAAGGCTTGGCGACTCTTACAGTTCCATCCGGATTAAGAAACACAAGTCCTCCCTGCCACATCAACCACGTATTATCGAATCTACAACCATCGTCCGGGAACCAATGTGCCACAACGGTTTGCCCGTCGGGATATCGCCTTATCACTTCTTCAAGGGCAGCTATTGCCCCCTCGGAGTCGTTTTCGAAACTTGCCTTGCCGCACGCAAGAATAAGAGCCGCGTCATCTGCCCACCGGCTTTGGGCAAACTCATTAACAATCTTCTCCAACGCAGCTTTTCTCCGGGGCCAGTACCTCTGATGGTCTGCATAGTAGTAATTGGTTAAAAGATTTTGCCAGATTCGCGCCTCTTTACCCATTTGGATATCCCATCTTTGCGAATCGGTAGAAATATTCCGCCCCAATGAGGAAATGGGAGCAAAGACTATCATACTCGCAACAAACACGGTCAGAATAAAAATGAATGGTTGTTTCATTTTTTTTACTCCTTATGAAATGATCTCTTACTTTTATTTTTTATCAAACTCTTTTAACAATACTTCCAGCATAGTGAGCCCTGAATATCGTCACAGTTAATAATCCGGACCCTTCCAGGACCAAAACGTCGGTGTCGAGAAATAATCACCTCCTGATTCTTGGCCGGGTTGGTTAGGCACCCATCCGGTTACCAGTGGAGGACCGAGGTCGTTGACTTTATAGTACTCGGTATACACATCATCCTCATAAACGCCCCAGGTGCCTGTCATGGATTCTCCAACCGAGGGGTCTCTCTGAGCCCCCTCAGCCTCGGCCCAGTGATGATAGTTCCATAGCTGGATACCATATACCTCACTTCCTACCGGATCGATTGCCTTCGTTTTCTGAATGGTTATGTCGCCAACATCATAAGGCGAATACACTATGCTCCATTTATGTTGCGATGCATTTATTCCCTGAGTACTAACCAGCCGATCAAAATCACCTGCAAGCCGATGACAATTCCCCACCCAGTTGTAATGTAGCTTGAAACCTTTATCCAAAATATACGTAATTACATCTTCTTTTGTAGTGGCTCCGTTAGCCCACGTGCACGCATAATCAAGTATCGTTAGCGGTGGTATCACCGACATACTCGACGAGGGAGCAACCGGCGTTGACAAAACCGTATATACGATATGCTCGCCCGTTTTACCCATGTCTAACTCACCTGACGGTGTTCCATCCACATCTTTGTATTTCCAGTGCCAGTCAAAAAGATGCTTACCCACAAAGTTGGGCATATTATTTATACTGAAAGTGCCCTCCCAGTTCGGAGAAGAGACTAACACAGCCGAACCGCTGTTGTCCAATCCTCCGAGTCCCCCCACCGCCCAGACCTTAGCTGAGTTGATGGAAGAGGCCGCCTTAAACTTGACCTTCACTGAGTAGGAGCCGTTTCTTACGAATGCCGCCGGTTTAACAACATGGCCGGCTGATACATATTCGGGAGCAGTTATATTACTACCGTTGTCATTAATGGTAATCGCACCCGAGCCACTATAGTTGAATGAGATTGTATCAGGACGTATATCGCAAACAATGAAGCCTGCTTCCCCGAGGGAGTCAATCGCGTCGGTTACAGGGTCATAAAATCCATTCTCATTGAAGTCGAGGACCACATCGTACTTTCCCGGTGTCAACGGTGCCGCCCAGGCCTGTGTCGGCCAGCAATTTGTGCAGACATAACGCACCGTAATTGTCTCATATCCCCCTGTAACATCCTGCAAAGCCGTACCAGCCACCCATTGGGCATCCGGCTTATCGTCAACTATATAGACCCTGGCCGTATCATCTATATAGCTTGGTTGCACTTGGGGATCTACCCCAACAAACACATTCTCGGTTGTCAAAAACGTCTCTCGATAGGTGAACTGACTTTGACGTACACCTGCCAGATCCATTTCCAAAGGCTCTGCTACTCCCTGCCGACGTTGAATTACGAAGCTCGAATAACTTAACTCTGACACCACATTTTGTACCTCGCTCGTGGAAGATGCATGGTAAAAACCGAATGGATACGTTACTACTTCTGCGACTATATCATAACTGCCTATAGAGCCAAGCCCTTTGGGCCATAACAACCTCTTAAAGCTCGTATCACCTCCCTTAAGCTCAAATATGGGTGGAAGTTCACCATAATACTGCGATGTCATATCTTGCAACTGGTCTGCTTCTTCCCATTCGCTATCCGCCTGGACCGCCCACAACCTGATTATGCTCCCTTTTGGAAAATTCTTCCCCACTACCCACACATCTTCTTCACCGATTAGAAAACCCGATTTGGGACAACCCCGCCAGTCAGCCGCATACAGGGTGGGCCTAATCAATCTTTCTGAAACTCGAAACGTCATTTCGCGAACCAGCTTCTCGTCTTTTAATATATTTAGAATATAATCTTTCCCGATGTATTCAAAATCGCTGATCTCGTATTCAGACAAGTGCATTGTACCGGGCGCAACAGCATTCCCCTCTGGACACGGAACTATCCCAATGTCATACCATATCACGGTTTCAGGAATATGCCCGAACCGGTCGGTTGACAACCTTAACTCCCTTACGCTTCTCCCGTCTTCCCTCATTATCTGTATATCATATCCTGTCCGTGGCAGCAGATTCACCGCGTCGAATAAAATAGAGTCGTGTAGTTGAAACTCCGCTGTTTCTATACCCGAAGCGGTCCTCAACTGAGTTGGTGACCGTCTATCCACAGACTCCTGCCTTGAAAGCCAACGAATCAGCAGAATGATTAACAGTATCACCAGCACAAGCAAAATCAATCTTTTGTTCATTTGGATATCTCCTTTAACAACCGCGGTTTTACACGCTGACTATTAAAAAATATTCCCAAAAACAGGGGACCCGTATTTTTTTTGCTACTTCCGTTACGAACTCATAGTTTCACGTTTGCTCACCCATCATCACCGACCTGATTCGGTGCTAACCTTTCCAAGGTTTTAATACACAAATCCTTAATTTCCTCGACGCATAATCCAAAATCACTCGTGTATTCCTAGGACATATAAAAAGCCTTTACTCTACTGATATGCCGTCAGAGACCATGTCATTATTGATGACAATTCTGTTTTTTTTCCATGCCCTTTCGAAAAAGAGCTTCTTTTGCCCAAGAACCGGTTTTCCTGGGTGTAATACTACTCGAAAGTGTTCGTTATTTCAAATGCATTTTTGGGTAAAAAACCACCTCATCGTCCCGGAGGGTTTTTATATCTCTTACTCACTTTTTAGCGCGGAAAGATCCTTCCTGCCTGAAAGGCCTGTTGCCCAAATACAGTAAAATTCATCAAACATAAACCTTACAAAAAGACACCAAATGCGCTAAAATTGCCCTGTAATTGATAACCCTGTTGGAGAACAATTATATCATGAACAGTTTTTCATGAACATCCTCGAGCAATGCATTAACGCCGGCCTGGTCGATGGCGAGACTATATATATAGGGAACTTCTAAAAATTGCGAAACACAGAGCCCCGACCGTGAGGGAGGGGTCAAAAATGACCCTTTTAGAAAAACAAATAAAATTTTTAGAGGTTGCCTTAAGTTACCAAAGAGCAAATCCGGCTTGGTCCGTCAAAATCTGCCAGAAAACCAAAAAGCATCAATAGCAAATAAATTTTATTTTCAAAAGTCGCTTCGGGCAACAGGCCCTTCAGGCACCTCTGCGCCCTCAGCGCCCTCCGCGGTAAAATATTATCAGTGGGCATCGGGGGCCACGTGGATATTGACGGTCACCTCCACCGGTGTGCCCGAATGCAGATTGCCGGACTTGTCGTAACATGCCAAAAGAAGTGAACAATCGAGCTTTAAGAGCGTAAAAATACAGTTCGAGCCTGATATGCGAGGGAGCCGAATATTGTTCACTATCACTTTTACGGCCATTTGACGTAAATCCGTTTGCTTGATATAATCAAAAGATGCAAAAGCACCGGCGTGTGCGACAAATAGTCTGTCACGACAGCAGGCTGTGAAAATTAAAGCTCTGCTGTACGCACATGGAGTTGTTGATGCGGTGCGAATTGTGACAGGGCCGTTTACGGGTGTGCTTTATTGGGACGGTTAATGAAGAAAGGACGAATCTTTATTGTTTTAGCGCTGGTTGCGTTTTACCCGGCTCGTGCGGCGTTGGCACAGCAGTCGCTGGCTAATGAGGAATTGTTCTCGCCGTTTAACGCCCGGACATTTCATAAGCTGGCCTGCGAACTGTACACTTCCAGCGAGCCGGAAAGTGATGAGGCCAACCTGGCGATAATCTTTTTGGACGGGGCGGTCAAGCTCGACCTTAAAGCGGGATATGTTTTTCCTGATATCCTGAATCTGTGCTCACAATTCGTTGAGAAAGACTATACCACGACTCTGGACTGGGCGTTCGACAATTATGCCGACGAAAGAGCCGACTTGGAAGTGACGAAAAGAGTGGTGCGTTATTTGATTGAAAGGCTGGATACACGCGAGGCGCGGGAAGAGAAGTTGACAAGCCTTTTGAAAAAAACCGAGGGGAAAAACCCCGTGCTGACATCTGAACTGACCACGCAGCTTGGATTGTTATCTGCGGAAAAGGGAGATACTCCCAATGCATTAATTCTTCTCGACAAGGCGTATACTCTGAATCCGTACAACAAACTGGCTTTTACCAAACTCGCAGAACTTTCCGAAAAGAGAGGCCAAAAATTACACCCCGTGGTTTACACAAAGAATTTCCGACTGGAAGTAGGGGCGAATCCGCTGGATATCAATGCTGTTTTTGCCTTTGCAGAAAACACCGAAAAACACGGGCTGTACAGTATGGCGGCATCTGCTTATGAGTATTCGGCGGAGCTGTTCAGTTATCTCTATCCGAACAGCCCTATGCCGGCTTCAATATACCTGCCGTGGGCGATTGTGAGTTACAATACCGCCCGTGGGCAGGGCCGATGCCTGGAGCTTGCCCGGCAGATTCGGCAAACCGGCCGGTTCGATGTCCTGCTTGAGGCGATAGCGGGATCTGCCGCGCGAAAGATAGGCGATAATCAGCAAAGCAGGCAGATATTAGAGGACGCCGGCCGGAAAGCTGAAAAGCTGTTAGGAGATGGCGCCGTTGCAACCGATGTTAACGCTGAACAGCTCGGATGGTTTTACTGTTTTGGCCTGGTCGATACACAAAAAGCTTTAGCCTGGGCGAACAGGGCGTATTCGGCGAATTCAGACTCCGTTGCCGCAAAATCGATTCTTGCCTATGCTCTTGCAATGAACAAACAAACGGAGCTGGCAGGGAAAATGGTCGGCAATTTATACAGGGTCAGCCAGGTTGCGGCGCTCACGAGGGGGATGATTCAATTAGCCGGCGAAAACAAGGAAAACGCAATCGAGACCTTAAAAGCGGCTGTGGCAATGGACCCTGGTTCACTGGCCGGGGAAAAAACCAAGACATTGCTGGCTGAAAACGGCTCTGAGTATGTGTCAGAAGCATACCCGGAGTTCATACTGGCAGCACTTCGAAATGAGTTTGGGGAAAGGATCGTTCCGAGCTTCAGACCGGTTGACAAAATAATTTCCGCAAAGCTCAGCTTGAACGGGTCGGAATTTTTCTACCATACAGACTTCAACGCCAGATTAGTAGTGACGAATGAATCATCCGAACCTGTGCTAATTTCGGATAATGGCATACTAAAGGGTGGTATCAGGGTTGACGCTGTTGTGCGCGGTGATATAGAGGCGCGTATGCCGAACCTGGTGTCAAAAAAAATCAGGCCGAGCGCGGCAATTGAGCCGGGGTATTACGCCGCCATACCGCTCGACCTTATGACCGGCCCGCTCAGGCAACTGTTGCTGACACATCCGCAGGCGTCGGTTGAGATAGAATTTAACGTTTACCTCGATCCGGTGACGGAACAAGGTGGGAAGGTGAGAAACGCGATAGCGAGATTGGAACCGGTAAAGACGGTTGTCAAGCGCCCGGGAGTGGTCATAACAAAAAACTACCTGATGCAGCGCCTGAATGTTCTGGCAAAGGGTCAGACGGGGCAGAAGCTTCGAGTTGCTGAGTTGTTTGTAGGTCTTTTAATGGAACAATACGCGACGCAAGAGTCGGCCGCATCATACCGGCGTTTTCGTGTTGAGCCTGCTCTGCTGAACGACGCGGTACGCAAGAGTCTGACCGACCAAGACTGGAAGGTCAAACTGCACACCATGGCGGCAATGATGCCGTTCCCTGCGCCCCCCTCTTATGATCTTACCCGGGCTGTATCACAAAATCTAAGTGACCGTCATTGGCCGGTTCGGATGATGGCTTTGTACCTCCTGAGCAGTTTACAGCCGGATGCGTTTAAGCCGGTTCTTGACTGGACGGCCAAGTACGATCAAAATATGTCTGTGCGTAATATGGCAGTTGCACTTGGTGCGGATATGCCGCAAGTTCCCCAGGCGCCGCAGGCACCTGCAGGACCGGGGCAAAAGCAATAATCACAACGGCCGGCCTTGACAACCAACGGTCCCTGACGTTGCTGCAGGATTCCGTGAAAAATTCCGGAAAATATGTTGCCAATTTGAGAAAATTCTATATGCTTTTTGTCTTGATTGGAAATTTAGGTTGTGTTTGAAAGGGATAGATAATGCCGGCTAAAGTTGATGCTGAAAAATGCACGGGTTGCGAGTCTTGCATAGACGCCTGCCCGAGCGAGGCCATTAAGATGGAAGAGGACAAAGCAGTTGTTGATGCCGACACCTGTGTTGATTGCGGTGTTTGTGTTGACGAATGCCCGGTTGAAGCGATTAGCATGGAATAAGCCGGCCGGAGGGGTACCGTCGGCGAGGCCCCATCGTCTAGCCAGGTCCAGGACACCGGGTTTTCAACCCGGCAACACCGGTTCAAATCCGGTTGGGGCTATTTATTGTGGTTCGTGGTGCGTGATGTGTATTGTGTGATGCGTATAGCGTATTGTGGGTTGAGATTGCCGCCCATTCGACTCGCTACTCTCGCTCAGGGCAGGCTAAAATCGTCACGATAAAATCGTGACTCCTCGCAATGACGGGAAGAACCCCCGCAATAAATTGTGGGGGCTAACCAGTAAGGAATCGTTTCGCGATGTTGATTTTTGTCTGGATCCCGCATCAAGTGCGGGATGACAAAGGTAAGTTCAGATAGGCATACTCCCCAAATAGTTTTTTCGCGGGCTTGTCGTATGCTTTTGCGGCGTTGATTTGGTCTGTGAACACTCCGAGGTGGGTTTGTTTTGTGCGAGGGCGGAGAGGCGAGAATCTTCATATCCCGTTGTTAATACATTACTTACGTTCACTTGGTTATCCTGAAAATTGGGTTTGTTTTGCATAAAAAATAGTTCATAATTGATTACAGGTAACTGGTAACAGGTGATAGGAAACTGGTTAATTGCTGTTTTTGATAATTTTGAACTCATAAATTGGTCACCTGTTTTGGTTAAATTGTTATTGATACAGACCCCACGTGGAACGTGGGGCTAATTAATGGACGACCCTCTAACGGTCGTCTCGCGGACCAGCTCTAAGCTCTGCCGCACATTATACCCGATTTTGTTCAAATTACAAGGACTTTTTTTGATATTCTATTAAGATTTTTTGGCTGTTTTGTTACTGATTAACATATATGGGGTTACGAAATGCCTAATTTCAAAAAAATTTCCGCGCTAAACTCCCTTAAGGGTGAAATTGTTGTTACCGCGGAAACCGCAGATGGCGCAGAGGGTTCTTAGCCACGGATTTCACTGATTAACACTGAAAATATTCTACCGCGGAGGGCGCAGAGATTCTTAACCACGGATTAAACGGATTAACGCAGATATTGCTTCACAGATGCGATTTTGTCAATCGCAGAATGTACAAGTCAAAAGCAGCTTGTGATGCAAGCATCAACGCATCTTATTCATTGTCCAATGGCTGCTGTGGCAGCCTATATGAAGCCAGGTAAGGATTCCGCCTGCACCTAATAATTTGGTGCGTGATAAACTACAGGCCAACAAGCTGGCCTATTTGTGAGCAGTCAGGCCCTTTAGGGCCGAAAGATTATTCAGCGATAAAAAGAAATACAATAAAAGAGAGCTTTGGGGTGATATTTCGTTATCAGCCGGAATAAAGGTTTTTTTGGGCAGGAAATTGTGTGATTTTTTGGAGTTTAGCAAAATTTGTGTTTGTTTGACGGAATAGGATAATCTTCTTATTTTGTCGTGTGTAAATTGATATGGCATAGAATGGGGTTAAAAATGGAAGATGCGTTCAAAAACTCACAGGGAACTGTAAGATATACTTTCTCTCAGGGAAGATTTTTATTTAGCATCTTTGGGAAAGAGGGCACAATATAGGGAGCAGATGAGCCTCATTTTGGCATAAATTGTATTTTTTGGGGAGAATTTTGTTGCTATTTGCCAGAATGACCGAGTAAACTAAATGGAGAGAGTGTGAGTAAAAAAGATTACTACATATCTATATCATGGGATCGCGGCCATGGATGGATTTGAAGAACTAACTTTAGAGTTGACTGATTGGTGCCCAGCCGAGTGCTTGCATTGCTCATCCAACTCAAATCCAGTCTGTGACAATCGTCTTCCTGAAGACCTAGCGCTAAGGTTGGTTGAAGAAGTTGCGCGCATAGGGGCTAGAAAGGTGAGCTTTGGGGGTGGTGAGCCTGTCGCGGCAGAGAGTTTCCCTCCGGTTGTTGAACGAGTGGCTGTATTAGGTATGCGTTCAGAGGTGTTCACTTGTGGCGTGGTAGGAAGTGGAGAGAGCCTAAGTGTTTTGCCGGGAGACATTCTGAATTTGTGTAAAAAGTTGCCGGCAATCAAGTTTATATTCAGTGTGCACGGCGCTACAGCAGACGTACATGACTACATTGCACAAACGCCCGGTAGCTTTGAACTAATGAAAGGTTCCTTGGCAAAATGTCTGGCGGCCGGGATAGAATGTGAAATGAATTTTGTGCCTACAAGGGTCAACGTCAGTCAATTTGAAGGCGTTGCCGAGTTAGCTGAAGAATTTGGTCTGAAGAGGCTAAGCATACTACGTTTTGTTCCTCAAGGAAGGGGGCGCGAAAATCGGGAAGAGCTTGAACTCTACAGAGATGAGGAAGACTTATTTGTTGAGAGATTACTGGCCCTTCGAACGAAGACGAAAGTTGATCTTCGTACGGGTTCGCCATTTAATGGAATCGTTCCTGGCAATGCAATCCCCTGCCGGGCGGGAGCCAGCAAACTGGTCGTGCAGGCAGATGGGAACGTACTTCCGTGTGAAGTGTTCAAACACAATGAACGCTGTAAGTGGAACCTGTCTGTGTATGAACAGTCGCTTGCGCAAATTTTAGAGAGCCCGCAATTAGCTGTCTTGAGCGACCTGCTCAAGAACAGTAATTGCCTGGAATGCCCTATTCATAGCGAATTGAGAGCCCAAAGAAGACCAAGAGGGGTTCATGACAAAATTTCCGGACACACCATTCAAACTAAATGAGGGCGAAAAGGGTGACCAGGATCTTTTGGATTACCTGAAAGATCACAGAAACTTTAAGTACCTCGAACGTGAATCAAAAGACACTATTAACGGTCTTCCAACCGATCTTGAGGAGAAAGGTCTGCAATCTAAGCAGAAGGAGCTTGAGAAACTTTGGCCACAGGTTCTAACAGACGCTCTGCTTGCGCTCAAAACGGAAGATCAAAGGGAGTATGACAAGAGAAATCCTGATATGAAGTCTTTCTTTCACAAGGAGTCTTTAGGTATTGGTGAGCTTACAGGTGTTCTTGAAGGCTTTTCCGAATTTGAAGGTATGATGTACGGCGCCTCACCGAGTAGATACAGAGAACATCTGGTACATTCTTTCAGAGTCTGGATTATTGGGCAGGGTATCCTGAAGAAACGACTGAAACATGATCTGTGTACATATGAGGATGAGGGACTAAAAATAAAAAAAGTAGAGTGGGAGGCAATGTGGGCTATTGTTGCTCTTTGTCATGATCTTGGGTATCCGTTGTCGGCGATTGAGAAAATAAACGAGAAAGCACGACGGACATTTCGCAAACAGGGGCTAAGGCCAGAAGGCGACCTAAGTTTCAAATTTGCCCAGCAGATGCTACCATTTCACGACACAGTCATTCAATTAATGTCCTCTAAGCCCGTCAAAGATGGAAGGAGGTACCTAACCCACTTACAAAACAAATATTATTTGAAGCTTCTGAAGTCCTTTGACAACCTCGACCACGGTGTTGTGAGTTCACTTCTAATAAGCAGGGCTCTTGTTTACTTTTTAGAATCTGATTTGTCGCACGACAATTGGAAAAACCTTAACAAAGAAGATGCACGACAATTCCTGATCCGACGTGAGATTCTGCGCTCCATTGCAGCGCATACATGCCAGGATATTTACCATTTACATTTCAACACCCTATCATTCCTTCTCTATATTGTCGATGAGGTACAATGCTGGGGACGACCGACACTAGAGGAGCTACAATATGAACCGAGGAACATCGAGGCCGGTATTGCCACTGTGAATGAGTATGAAAAGGACAAAATCAATATTGAAATTGCAACACAAGACGACAAATGGGACCCAGATCTTCAAAAGCAAATCAGTTTGCAAGTAGGAAAATTGCATCGAATGTTGAGGTTGGCGGTAGATACTCCGGAGTTAGTGAAACGCAAATTATCACTTAGTTTTAAGGTGAGTAATAAAAAGGATGAGAACTCTTTTCTAGAACTTAAAAATGGGAAAATCCACAAGAAAGATAATTTTAAGGAATAAACTAGCATTGAAGATTTTAATGGGATGTTGCTGAAGCCAACGATTGTTTTTGAAACCTATTGGCAGTTTGCTGTTGAGAGACAAAATATATTCTTCAAGAAGCTTAGAGGGGAAGCGGGGCCGTGGACGAAAGATCCGATTCTGAAGGAATACAAGTTCACAAATGCCTATCGGGCTGCTGATCGTGTGAGCCAATATCTGATCAGGAATGTCATTTATCGAGGAGATCAATCGCCGGAGGAAGTATTTTTCAGGATTATTCTTTTCAAGTTGTTTAATCGTATTGATACATGGGAGCTACTTGAAAAGCATCTTGGTGGTATCAGATATGCTGATTATTCATTTGAGAAATATGACCGGGTGCTGAGCACGGCACAATCTGAGGGCCTGAGAATATTTTCCGGTGCTTACATAATGCCATCCGGATGTGCGCAGTATAAAAACTCGAAGAAGCATCGTTCTTATTTGAAGCTAATTGAGAAAATGATGTGCGATGCTCTACCATCTCGATTGGTAGAAGCTGACTCAATGTGCAAAGCATTTGAATTGCTGAGCTCTTATCCAATGATTGGAGATTTCTTAGCATATCAATATGTCATAGATATTAACTATAGTGAAATGACAAACTTCTCGGAAATGGAGTTCGTGAAAGCCGGACCTGGCGCAAGGGCTGGGATTAGGAAATGTTTTGAAGATAGCGGAGGTTTAAGTGAGGAGGATATTATTAGATATGTTACCGAGCATCAGGAAGAAGAATTCCTGCGTCGAGATCTGAAGTTCCAGACATTATGGGGGCGACCCTTGCAGTTGATCGATTGCCAGAATCTGTTTTGTGAGGTGGACAAGTATGCGCGGTTGGCTCATCCGGAGGCGAACGGACAAAGCAAGAGGAGGAGGATAAAGCAGAAATATCGGCCCAACAACGAGCCTATAGAATACTGGTTTCCACCAAAGTGGGGATTGGTAGTAGACGGTGAGAGAATGAAGCGAGCGAAGGTTTGCGGAGGGGAAGCTTCGCTAGAATGACCCGTCTTCGTCATGGGACTTACGTCTTCGCTGTGTGAGCTACGACACTACAGGTCGCCACGACAGGCAAGGAGAGGACCCGTCTTCGTAAATACTACGACGCGGCAGGGAGGGTCATTGGCCCATATGCATAGCCATCCATATGCTATTGAGTTCGAAACTTTGCATGATTCTGGGGATATATTCGGAGTCTGTCTTCCATACCCTGGCCTTGCCCTGGGTTAGACGATATATGGCAAGGCCGTTGGGTCCTTCATCTAAGATTATCGATTCGGCTGCGGGGAGCTTGCGAACGGCTTCGGCTTTGAAGTTCGGGTCATCGACAAGTTGAACTTTTCCCCTGATTCGGACCTGGATGCAGTCCAGCTCATTATAAAAACAGAGTTCTACTGAAGGATTGGTCATCAATTGTTTATGCAGGCTTTTGGTCTTACGCGTGTTAAAAATGATGCCTTTAGCATCGGCCTGAAATACCTGCATTGCCCTGACACGCGGCTGGTTGCCCTGGCAGGTGGCAAGAAAGAACACGGGGTTTTCATTGATGAATTCGAAAATCTCTTCTTTAGTCATTTGGCGGCCCCATATAGTTAGTACCAAAATATCGCCAAAAACCTCACTTTTCGCCTACATCATTTAACTATACGTTAATCACCATGATAAGGTCATGATATTTTCACAAGGCGGCATTTCGGCTCAACAACTTCGTCCCTCATGGGACTTCGATATTCCCCCGCTCTGCTGAACGCAGTAAAGTCCAGGCGCGCCGGGGTCATCCCTGCAAAAGCTGTGATCGAGTCCGTCATTCTGAGTCAAAGCCGCAGAATCTATTCAAAAAATTCCGCGAAGCGGCTCCTTCATTTTTCATTTTTCTTTCAATCTTATCTGTTATACAAAAGGGATGTCGATAAAAGCGGTTATATTCGATTTGGATGGTACGATAACCAGGCCGTTCTTTGATTTCGACGCGATTCGCGAAGAGATGGGCCTTGCAGCCGACTCCGGGCCGATTCTCGAGGCCATGGAAAAGATGACCCCGGCCGATAGAAAACGCACCGAGCAGATACTCACATCCCATGAGAACCGTGCAGTCGCCGAATCCGCGCTAAATGAAGGTGCAAGAGAGCTTCTTGACGCCCTGCGCCAAAAGGATATCAACATCGGCATATTAACGCGCAATAAGCGAGCCAACGCCGAGGCCATCGCCCAAAAACATAATTTGGCTTTTGACGCTATCGTTGACCGAGAAGACGGCCCCGTAAAACCCGATGCCTTCGGCGTCCTGCAGCTTTGCCGCCGGTTCGAAGTCGCTCCCGCAGAGACCCTTGTCGTCGGCGATTACCTTTACGACATGCTCAGCGCAAAGGCCGCCGGTGCCGTCGCCGTCCTGCTGAAAACACACCAAGAATCCGACCGCTTCGCCGCCCACGCCGACTTCACAATCGACTCACTTGACAAAATCCTTGATATCATTGATGATATGACTCGCTAATGAAAGGGCTCAACGACATAAAACGAATATTGATAACCGGCGCACTGATATTCTTAGCCGCATCTTCCTGCGCTCTTGCCACTACCTGCAAGACTAAACACTCTCCCTGCCCCACGAATCACGAACCACGATCTACGAACCACGCTTGTCCTGAGCGTAGTCGAAGGGAACTACGAACCGACCCCAATACATGCCCGGCCAAAAAACAAACCATCGCCGGAGGCGAGATCGACGAAATACTAACTTGCATGAACAAGAGTGCCGACCGGCTGAAAGCCTACCAGGCCGAAATCCGGTACCTTTTCATCCAGGACCCCGAGCTTCTTGATTCACAGACTCTAAGGAAAGGCGAGCTTTTCTACAAAAAGGACGCGTCCGGCTCGAAGCTGCGGGTCAGCTTCAATACCCTCAAGCAGGACGACGGCGCCGAGGAAAAGTACATCGAACACTTTATTTTCGACGGCGTGTGGCTCAAAAAAATAGATTTTCAACTCGAAAAAGTAGATTTTTACCAGCAGGCCCCGGAAGATAAACCCATCGACGTCTTTGAATTCATAAGCCATCGTTTCCCCCTCTTAGGCTTTACGAACACCTCCCTCCTCCGCAAAGATTTCAAGATAACTCTCATCCCACCAAAAGATGCTAAGTCTAATGATCTCAAGGGCTTAAAGCTCTTGCCCACCAAAGATTCCATCTACAAAAATGACTACTCAAGCATCAGTTTTTGGCTCGATACCGCCACTTTACTACCCGCCAGGATACAGGCAAAATCCACAGAAGGCGACATTTACGACATAGAATTACTGGAATCTAAGGTCAATAAAAAATTTAAAAATGCCGTTTTTAAGCTTGAAACCCCAAAGCATTTCAGCCAGAATAGGGAACCCTTGAAAGATAAGTAGAACTTAGAAGAGGACGAAGATGGCGAGTGGACTGGTTATCTATTATTCGAGAAGCGGAAACACAAAGCAAATGGCCGAGATTATAGCCGGGGCGATGAACGACTCTAAACTTCCCACAAAGTGCAAAATCGCCACCGAAACAAAAGTAGATGACCTGCTCGAAGCCGATGCCATCGTCGTCGGCTCTCCAACCTATTACGGACGCCTGGCGGCACCCGTTGCCCGTTTATTCGACGAGTCGGTCGCCAAGCACGGAAAGCTCGACGGAAAAATCGGCGCCGCTTTCAGCAGTTCCG
>Ga0114922_10001474_pt1 | contig 22479 bp, 15 predicted proteins | sample AartaG_FD_100975 | JGI IMG/M metagenome (GOLD analysis project Ga0114922, IMG submission 100975) | Deep subsurface microbial communities from Aarhus Bay to uncover new lineages of life (NeLLi) - Aarhus_00045 metaG | ecosystem: Environmental > Aquatic > Marine > Oceanic > Sediment | place... | reverse complement strand
CCTTTGAGGAAGCGCCTTCTCCGTTTCTATTCCCTGCATCTTTTCCCGGATCTGGGCTTTGAGCATTCGTAAAGAGCGTTCTGCGTTGCTCCTGGCGGATTCCAGGTCTTCCTCCAATTTCGTAAGCGCCTTTCGTGCATCGGCCAGCAACTTATCCTCCTCGGCCAGCAGAACTATCCTGGCCTTCCAGGTACCATCCCGGTGCTGTTCGCGGTAATATTGTGACTCATAAACCTGATGCAGCGTCACGTTCGTATTAAGGCTAGCTTCTGACTCAAAATGTGTCTGTATATCCTGAACTCCCAGAACGCTTTCCTCCAGTACCATCTGTCTGGTGTCCTGCCTGGCCCAATCCACTATTTTGCTGACGACGCGAGTGGACGCGAAACGCGCAATTTGCTCCATAGCGCGTTCCCACGCCTGCTGGTAGGCTTCCCATTCATTTTCACAACGGTCATCAGAGATCCCCGTGAATCGCTGCACGCCCGGACTAAGCGGCGGCATCTCCTCCATATTGAACGACTCAACGGATTTACTTGCGCAACCGGCGGCAAGGGTGGAGAGCGCGAGGATGACCAACGTTAAATACGTGCGCATGGCGTGTCTAAAGCTCATTGAATTCTATCCTCATAAACAAGCTGGCAGCATGTTGTACTCACTATAAACAAGCTGACAGCATGTTCTACTCACTGAATGTTATCCACCAGTTTCACTATTACCTGCAGCAGAACGTCTTCATCCTGGTAGCGCCAGTAGTAGGTCATTATATCTGAAACGTAAGTGGTGGTTTCATATATCCGCGCCACGCGTTCTTTTGTACGTCCCATACCCGCGTTGTACGCCGAGAGAGCCAGGGGAACATTTCCGTCATATCTGTTTAGCAACTGACGCAGATAGCTGAATCCCGCGTTCATACATTTATATGGATCAAACCGCTCGTCTGCATTCGGATCGACCTTCGGTTCTTTGGGATTGCTATAGTTCGGTATCTTGAGTCCCAGATCGCGTCCTGTGGCGGGCATTATCTGACACAGCCCGGCTGCGCCTGCTCTGCTCACTGCGAGTTTATTTAGATTGCTCTCCTGCTTCATTAGTGCCAGGGCCAGGGACGTATCGAGCTGATACGAGGTCGCTATATCGCGGACGCGCTTTTCCACCGGGTGGATCGGACGCGTGGGCAGAAGTGGCTCATCATACATAGCTATCTGCTCTTCTACAGCGGGTTCCTCCACGATTGGTTCGGTCAGAAATGCCTGGGCCGCCCGGTAGAACAGAGAATCCTCGCTCACGTTTTTCAGGTGTTCCTTCGCATTGCTCTCATCGCCCAGTTGCATGTAAAGAATACCAATTTCGTATTCCATCCGGTCATCTCGCTGGAACGCAGGATCTGCTAATATCCGGTTAAGCTCCGATATGGCTTCATCCGTATGACCCTGTTCAGCCAGTGTCTGCGCGGTTGCCAAACCTGGCGCAGGCGGCTTCTGAGTTGGTGTCTCTGCAATCTCGGGTTCAGTTAGCGGCTCGGAGTCCGGAGGTGGCTTCTCTTCTGTCTGCTTCTCGGGCTCTACAGGAGTCTCGGTCTTCACCTTTGCTGGCTCCTTCTTGTCCTCAGGCTTGACTGGCTCTTGATCCTGAGCGGGCGTCTTCTCGATCTCAGGCTCAGTTACAGCTACCACCGGTCTGGAGTCTGGAGGTGGCTTCTCTTCTATCTGCTTCTCAGGCTCTACAGGAGTTTCAGTCTTTATCTCTGCTGGTTCCTTTTTGCCCTCAGTCTTGACTGGCTTTTGATCCTGAGCAGGTGTCTTCTCGATCTCAGGCTCAGTTACAGCTACCACCGGTCTGGAGTCTGGAGGTGGCTTCTCTTCTGTCTGTTTCTCAGGCTTTACAGGAGTTTCAGTCTTCACCTCTGCTGGTTCTTTTTTGCCCTCGGGCTTGACTGGCTTCTGATCCTGAGCAGGCGTCTTCTCAATCTCAGGTTCAGTTGCGACTATTGGCGGCCTGGAATCTGGAAGTGGCTTTTCTTCTATCTGCTTCTCAGGCTTAGCAGGAGTATCAGTCTTCTCTTCTGCTGGTTCCTTCTTACCCTCAGGCCCAACTGCGGGAGATGGCTGATCGGGAACTATATCAGGTTCCTGGCCGGGCATCTCGCCGGTTTCCTCATCTGGCTTCGCAGGCGGCGCCATGTTCTCCAGGAGCTTCTGCGCTTCCGGATAATGGGACGAATCCCTCTGTATCTGCTTCAGAAACCGTTTGCTGCGCTCTTGCTGCCCAAGTATGTTGTATAACTTTCCCATCTCCAACTGGTAGAAGGGATCCACGACGATGCGCGGTGACATACTGAGAAATTCCAGTTCAGCCAGCGCATCCTGATGCTCTTCCTGCTTGATCAGTAGTTTCGCCAGGTTCAGACGAATGCGATACTGCATTGGGTCAATGCTGATCAGATCACGCAGTATCATGATAGTACCATCTACATCCCCCGCAGCCAATGCCTCCCGTGAGCTTTGCAGTAGTTCCATCACGCGTTCGGCTTTATCCAAAAAAGCCTGCGCTCGTTGATAGTAAGGTGAGGATTCAGGAACTCTGGCCAAAAATTCGGTCGCAGCAAACACTTCACCCAATTCTCTGTAGAGGCTGCCGATCCGATACTGGAACAGATCATTGTCCCGGGGAAGAGAACGGGCAATTGAATTCAGCGCCTCAAGAGCCTTGATGACCTCACCTGTAAACGCCAGAATATGTGCAGCCTGGAGATGCAGATAGCTATATTTCTGAGGATCGATCTGTGAAGCTCTGGAGATCTGCTCCAGTGCCTTCTGATAGTCTTTTAGCTTCACAGAAGCCTTAGCCTGGCGTAACAGCGCAGCCACCATCAGATCCTGAGCGTCTTTGGTGAACTCGGATTCGGGCGGCAACTGATCCAACTCTTCCAGCGCCTGGTTCATATTTTCCGCTTCGCTCAAGACTATGACGCGCTGGTATTGCCCGGGTACTGGGTCCAGTTCATATTTTCTGGCGAGGGTGATGGATTTATCCGCGTATCGCAACGCTTCGGAATACTCCTTTTGAGCCTGGAGTTTGAGGCTGACCATGCGATATGCTGCGGTAAGGTCTCGCGCGACGTCAATTGCACCGGGATCAAGCTGGACCAATGACTCCAGTTGGATGACGGCCCGGTTCAGGTCTCCTTGCTCATAGTAACTCAATGCAAGTTCCTTACGGGCATCCAGATCATCCGGATTCTGTGCGATAGCCTGCTCCAGATCGTCGATGGATTCTGCATAAGCCGGTATAGTGAATACTATGATAAACAACAAAAGGTAGAACATGCTGCCAGCTTGTTCAAGGAGGAAATAGCGAAACATGGCGGCCCTCCCATGGATTTTACAGCCCAAGTTGCTCCTCAATCAACTCGTCCAACTCTTTGAAAGCGCGCTCGGCTTCCTCGCTGCTGGTGAATATGGGTTTCTCCTGCTCCTCGAACCTCTTGTGTGCCTTCTCCATTTCACCTTTGGCGATCTCAGTGGCATCAGATTTCTTAAAAATAACGAGAGCATACTGTGTCTTGGTCTTTCTATCAAACTGCCATTTCTCGACCCAGGCGCCGCTCAGGTCTTGCTCTGTTATGCCTTTTCCCACACTCTTGAAGTGCTCGTTAAACGCGGCTTCATCGTCCAAACTGCTAATGTTCTGTTCTACCCAGTCTTCTATCGTTCCCTGGATGTGTGTTTCGATTATGCGAGCTATGCCGCGACGCCCGTCCAATTCTGCTCGCTGTCTCATGATGCGGGTATTGGGAGACTGAGTGGCCGCGCCCACCGCCACGAGTGCATCATCGTAGTGGGGAGGTTCATCCCACCAGTTTTTACTGGCGACACAACCAAGAAAAAGAGCAAGGCAGAAGATAGTTACAATAAATACAAATTTTATCATTCGACGGTCCTTTCTTGGAGATTCCGCTAAGCAAGTTCTAGAAAAGGCTTTAAGCTTTTGGCAACATACCGAAAGAAGCAGTTAACCCGATAGGCGGGACAGGAATGTCCCGCCTATCGGGTTAATAGTTCTACTCCTCACTCAATCCACAAACCCTTGCTTCCCGACGGTATTGTAGTGAAGAGACACATTGCCTCGGCGAATTGTCTCTTCCGAGGCGCAATACCCACATCTTTTGTAGTGCGTGTACCTCTGGGCAAAACTCCAGCAGTATTTCCCATCAGTGAATCCATCAATTGATTCATAGAATTAATGCCCTTGTATAGTCCCTTGGCAAGCCCCGGGAATGGAGACTTGCTGTTCTCGATCAGCGAATCCACCTGGAAAGGGGTGCTGCTGGCTATCACCTTGATGGTCTCTATGCCAAAGGGAGGATAGATAGTCAGATCGTAGTCTCGCGATTCATTTCCGGGAATCTGACAGGGTTGTCCTGCTCTAGCAAAATTGTCCTGCTCGAAGCTGTTGGGGAAGAGCAAAGTAAAATCACCATCTACGTTCACGTTGATGACCGCTATATAACAGTCAGTTTCTGCGGAAACGTAAATGGTCATTTTCTCTCCCTCTTCATAAACGCCCCCATTTCCCTTGTCAACATTCACAAAAAGGTCGAACAGCGACTCCTCTGGCATCTTCTCCTGCTTTACCCTATGGCTCACGACGTTTTCCAGTTGCCTTGTTTGTTCACTGATTTTCTGGTGGTTCTGGGGTTTCTCTGTAGCATTCGACGCCTGCTCTGATGTGAGATAGAGTTCCCCTGCCGCTGTGTATTTGCTTACGTTATATATATCCAGGAAGTAGAGGTTGACAAGTACCACCATCGGCCCGCTGTCCCCGCTCAGGATACTGCACTCCGACATAATGATCCCATCCAGTGGGAGCAATACCTGCTTCTTTATATCTTCTGCCCACTGTAGCGTTTTATCCGGGTCACTGGCTTCAGTCATCTGGGCGATCTTCACTTCTGACCATATCTGATCCAATTCATCCCGGGGGATCTCCCCAAACGGCGGCTGGAGTGCGGCTGCACAGGCCGCCTGAAAATGCCGTATGAATCCACCGCCTGTAAGCAGGCCAGGCTCTTCAGACGTGCCCACAGGCAAATGCCTGGGCGGCTGAATATACACCCGCGCTTTTTCGTCTGATGCCACCGGCACGCGAGCGCACAGATCGCTCATAACCTTCGCCACTTGCTTGTAAAAAGGTTCCGCCCGGGCAGGTAAACAGGATGAGGCTATCAATAGACCTGCGAGCATAAAGAATATAACTCTTCGCATACCATATCCTCCCTTAGCCATGAGAAGATCAGCGCGCGGTAGATAACCTGCTTAGATTACGGCGTATAACCGCCATAGCGGCTACTGTGCTAAATCGGAACGAAAGTACAAACTGGAATCTAAGGCTATGGAATTACCGGTAAAGATTTGAGTTTATGATCCAAGCGATGCCTCCCCTTTGGAAAAGGAAGAAGTCGTTCTCCCCTTCTTTAGCTAAAGGGGAGTTAGGAGGGATTTTCACACCTTCCGTTCCATCCTCGAACACTTTAGATATTCCCGCCATTGTGTGCATGACTCATACTGAGCCAGGTGCTAATCTAGCTTCGCCTGGCGAGTTTGTTGGCAAAGATGCTGATCAGTCCGCCCAGCATGAGATAGCCCATTCCCACTTCGGTACCCACCACAAGACGCGCGCGGTCTGTTAATGGGACGATATCCCCGAAACCCAGTGTCGTCAGAATCACTATGCTGTAATACAGGTAACCCCTGAAACACGGCTTTTCATCTTTCAGTCTTTCGACGTTAAACGCAATGCTATCCGACAGAATCCATCTGTATATACCCGCAAATCCAGAAGCTATGAGACCTGCCCAGAAAGCCCACAGACCGATGCTCCTGCCGCAGTGGGATGTAAGCTCCCAGAGGAAGAAAAGCGGACGCCGCCACCAGGTCGTTTGCTGCCATGACAAGATCCACTGTTCGTCTTCGATGTAGCGTTTCAGGTACGGATTTGATGATGGATCCATAGCGACGCTCGTATTGAACTCCGAGAAATCTGTAACCATTTTGAGCGGCGGCTTCCACAGACCTATAGTCAACACTCTTAACGTTGGGCAAAAGTTGTGATTCCATAATCCTGCAACAATGGTATTCTCGTGGAATTTCACTGCCGTAAATACAGCCGGGTATTCCATCTTCGTCCTGAGTAAGCGCACACTCTCACCGAAACTCGCGCCGCTGAAAATCACGTCAGCGTCAAAAGTGGTAGAATTAAACATGGCATTGCCGCTGAAGCTCGCGGAGGTAAAGACCGCATCCTCACGAAAGGTGCTGTAATGAAAATCCGCATCGCCATTGAAATTGGCGGAAATGAAAGATGCACTCCTGTTGAACTCAGAGTAACTGAAGGATGCTCCCCAGGCAAAGTTGGCGAAACTGAAGTCTACAGGCCGTTCGAAAGTGTTGGAAACAAGGGATATATTCCCACTGAAGCGCGCTGAGCTAAAGGCTACATCTCCCAGGATATGGCTGGACCGTATCCCTATATTGCCTTTTATGACGGGCTTCCCCGCTTCCTGCTGGAATCGCCCGGCGACCTTTCTTATGTTTAAATCCCCACGGATTACGGCATTATCGATATCCACATCTCGCCCCGCCGCGATAGCACTCAGGACATCATCCGCCGAAATCTCCATCTGATTTTCTGGCGTTCCGTGCCGAGCAAACGGATCGGAGCTACCTGAGCAAAAGCCCGTAAACCAGAGCATACAGATACAGACAGGCAGAGCAAAAGCGATAGAATTCTTCATCTATCCTCCTCCTATAGAATTCAATAATCCCATTCCGACGTTTCCCCTCAGATCTTTCTCCAGCACCATCGCTTTGGCAATTTCGTTACCATTGACACTCAGTTTATATTCACAGTATAATACCTCTTCTACAGAACTTGATCAAGAAAAAAGAAAATGATTACTAAAAAAATCTGTTGATCTTCCACTGGAAAGAGTTTAAAATAGGGTATAAGTTGGTTACTGATAGTCAAAACCGCGAATGGTGAAAGGTTATTTCATGCTGAAAGTGCTTACGATTAATGTAGTAAGGCATTTATCAGTGTCTACATGGGTTGGGCTGATATTAGCTGTATCGCTCTCCGTCCAGGCTCAGAGCGATACAGATCAGCTAATGGAATCTATTAAGGGAAACCGTTGGGCGATCCTCATTGGCATCGCTGACTATCCGTCGTCTGAGGGATTCCAGATACAGCAGTTGAAGGCACCTGTTAAGGATGTGAATGCGCTGGCAGAATTCCTGAAGGATCCAGAAAAAGGTGGGTTTGACTCTGAGAATATATTCATATTGACAGACGAAGAAGCGACTCGACGCAATATCCTCATAACCTTCAATGATATAGCAAAACGTGCCGGGCCAGAAGATATGGTGATCTTCTATTTCAGCGGACACGGGGCCCGCCTCAGCGACAGCGAAACGACCTACCTGATCCCCTACGACCACGACCTGCGAGATGTGGAAACAACCTGCATTGATTTCGATGACCTCGCGTCGAAGATCCGAAAGATGGAAGCCAGTAAGGTCATCGTCATCCTCGACGCCTGCCATTCTGGCGGAGTTAAGCCGGTGGGAGCGCGAGCTACAGGAAGTATGGGAATCGTTGCTCGCTACCTGAAGGCATTTGAGGCATCTGAGGGAAGGGCTTTGCTTCTCTCGTCCGACCAGGCAGAAGTCTCCTGGGAAACTAAAGACAGCGGCATCTTCACACATTTTCTCCTGGAAGGGCTTAACGGAGCGGCTGATGCTAATGATGATGGGATCGTCACATTTACCGAGGCGTCAGCCTATGTGGAGGAAGCTGTACCGAAACACACCCGAGAGCACTTCCCGAGAATTCAGAAACCCACCCGCCGTTATGAATTCGGTCAGGTGCGCGGCGATATCCCGCTTGCCATTAACCGACGTAAAGTGAACATCCAGAAACAGGAGAACTTACTGAATGGGCGGAATGTGGCCATCTTCCGGGTGAGTCTAACGGAACTGGACGACGCTCTTAAAGATTTCTCGCTTCAGGTGGCGAAGTCCGTATACGACAAGGCTCTGAAAGATGAGCCGCTGACACAGCAGGAATCTTTACTCCTGAAGGAGATCGACGCTCTAAGGAGCGGGGAGATAACGGCTTCAGATTACGTCACTCGCGCGCGTGCCATCCATGATCTGGGACGCGCAGAGTTGCGGATCTCAGTGAATCCGGCGGATGCTATGGTCGAACTGGCTTCGGTAGATGCGCCGGAGCTTGCTATTACTCCTTCTGCACCCAATATCTATAAAGTTGATCGTGGGGAATATAATCTCTCCGTTCAACGTGCAGGCTACAGATCGTCTTCTCGCCAAGTTACCGTAGGGGAGATCAATAGCCAGGTAGCAGTTGAGCTGGAGAAACTGACAGGAACATTGCAGCTCCAGGTAAGTCCCGCCGACGCAGAGATTGCCATTAGCGTAGTCAGTATAGCTGCTCCAGATGCTGAGGTCATGGGATCGAGAAGTGTTCGCATTCAACCGACGGGCGAGAGTTCATTAGAGAAACTTCCCGTTGGCACGTACAAAATCACTGCCAGGAAAGAAGGCTATGAACGCGCCACCGAAGAACTCGTCGAGATCAAGGCAGACGCTCCCACATCGGTGAACCTGATGCTAAGGCCAATTGCGCCGAATCCGGCCCGTATTGTTGGCACAGGCCTGCCTGCAGATACCCGCGTTCTTGTGGATGGAGTCTCTGTCTCTTTACCTTATGAAGTGCCGCCGGGTACACACGGAATCCGGCTGGAGCGCAATGGATTCCAGGCTGTGGAAATGTCCAGAGAATTGGGTGGAGGACAGGTACTGCCTCTGAATCCTGTATGGATTCCGTCAACTGGCACTTTACAGGTTCACGCGAATCCCCAGGATGCTATAATTACAGTCACTCCTATCAGTATTGCCACGTCGGATACAGAAATCAAAGTGGGTAAGGATTTATTCATCCAAGCTCCAGGCAGAAAGGAAATTCCCGCTGGCACCTATCGCGTTACCGCAACCAGAGAAGGCTATGAGAGTGTGGTAAAAGAATCTATCCAGATCAGGGCAAATGACATTGCTGAACTGACGTTAACATTGAAGCCACTGAAACCGTCAGGTAGCATCATAAAACCAGGCAGCATCGCACGACCAGGCCGCGGCATACAACTCAAGGCATTTGCCGCTTCAATGGCTGTTCCCGGGCTGGGACAGCACCTTCAGGGTCATCGACAGCGCGGGCTTATCTATGAAGCGGCTGTCATAGGAACCGGCGCGGTAACGGTATGGGCATTTATCAAATATAATAAAGCGTCGGACCACTACGAAGACGTCAGGACTCAATTGATCAATGAAGCGTCAAAGCAATACGAAATCACCCCTGGAATCAGCGCTCTGGAAACCAAGCATGAAGATACCTATGATAAAGCAAAGTCCAGACGCACGCTTGCGACAGCAACTCAGATCGTGTTTGGTATTGTCTGGGGGATCAACGCTCTGGACGCGGGTTTCATGATGCCAGCACAGTCCAGCAGTGGGATAGTATTTGAGGCGCGTCCTACGTCCGAAGGCGGGCAGATACTCGTTCGCGCGTCATTCTGAAAGCCATTGTAGGTTGGGTTAAATTGGCAAAATTCCAGTTGCTCGTTATAGATTTGGTTAGTCTATCAGATCAGGTACGGATTGCTGGAAACCTTAACCCAACTCCTAATCTAATATTGTCAATATAATCAATGAGTGAAAAACTACAAGTCTTCAGGGAGAGTTTCGCCATGAGAAGATTTGCATTACCTGCAGTATATGTTTTGACCATGCTCTGCTTGATACTGTCGAGTTGCACCGAGGACATTTCTGAACCATTGACACATGAGGCGGTCTTAGGTAAGTTACGGGAATCACCACAGGAACCGCCACAAGAACCGCCAAAAGAACCTACAAAGGAACCACCGCAGGAACCAGAAGAATCCTCCAGAATTGCCTTCGTGGTGGAAGCTGATACGCCGCAGATTTACCTGATAAACCCGGGTGGCACAGAGCTTACACCTCTGGCATCTGGGGTCGGGTACGCTCCGTTCTGGTCTCCTGATGGCGAAATTGCTTTCTATTCTTTCGAGGATTTCTCATTCCATGTGATAGGCCTCGATGGCGCAAGTTCTGCCATCGCGCTTAATCAATTTGCAGGGGTAACCAGCTTTGAACCACACTTCTCATGGTCGCGAAGTGGGAGAATTGCATTGACCATTATGGATGTAAATACAGAAAGCTGGGACATTTTCTCAATGGACACGAAAGGAGCAGATCTGATTCGATTGACCCTTAGTCCGGCCTGGTGTATCTCTTATTATCCCTCCTGGTCTCCAGACGGCACAGAGGTTGTCTTCGCATTTGAAGATTCCATTGGTAATTCGAATATCTACCTGGTGGACGCCAATGGAGCAGACGTAAAGCAGATCACCTTCACGAGGGAGGATTACCAACCCGTCTGGTCTCCGGATGGACAGCGGATCGCCTTTGTGTCAGATCGGGAACTCGATTATGAAATCTACGTGATGGACGCCGACGGAGCAAACCAGATCAATCTTACTAACAATTTCGCGGACGATGAAAGACCTACCTGGTCTCCGGATGGACAGCGGATCGCTTTTCAGTCAGATCGGAACGGCGACTACGAGATCTATGTGATGAACGCCGACGGCACAAACCAGGTCAATATAACCAATAATCCTGCGGCGGATGATGTAATGCCTGCATGGTCGCAGTAAGCCGCTATTGGTGAAGTCATAGATTTCGCCTCAAGCGGAGATTCACTGCAAGCAACTTCCTGACGATCTTCTGGGAATATTTGACGCCCAAGATAAGTTTACTACAATGGTGTGCCGATTTACTTGTAGATCGGCGCTAGTGTATATAAGCTGGTAAATAGAATTCTCTAACACGATCAATCGGAAAAGGAGGAAAATTCATGGCTCAAGAGAAGAGCATTGCTATCGACTCTGTCATGGAGGAGAAGAGGAAATTCCCACCACCTCCAGAATTCTCCAGGAAAGCACATATCAACTCTATGGAACAATACCAGGAGATGTATGAGGAGTCGATAAACGAACCGGATAAATTCTGGCTAAAGCAAGCTGAGATCCTCGACTGGTTCAAAAAGCCCACCAAGGGACGAGAATACACCTGGGATACTGTCAATAACAAGATAGAGATCAAATGGTTTGAAGATGGTGAACTCAATGTGTCCTATAATTGTCTCGACCGCCATCTGGATACCTGGCGCAAGAACAAAGCAGCTATTATCTGGCAGGGCGAACCAGAAGAAGATACCCGAATATTCACTTATCAGGATCTACATCGTGAGGTAAGCAAATTCGCCAATGTTCTCAAAAGTAAGGGACTCAAAAAAGGCGATCGGGTAGCCATATATATGCCCATGATACCTGAGTTAGCCATCGCGATGCTGGCCTGCGCCCGCATCGGCGCGGTTCATTCCATCGTCTTCGGTGGCTTCAGCGCAGAAGCTCTCGGCAACCGCATCCAGGATTCGGACTGCAAGGCGCTCATTACCAGCAATGTATCGCTGCGGGCCGGTAAAACTATAAGACTCAAGGATACCGCCGATGAGGCAGTGGAAGATTGCCCAAGCATCGAAAACGTCATTGTAGTGAAGCGCACAGATGATGAAGTTAATATGAAGGAAGGCCGGGATACCTGGTGGCATGATGAAATGGCTAATGCTTCTGTAGAATGCGAACCAGAGGTTATGAATGCCGAAGATTCCCTGTTCATTCTCTATACGTCCGGGTCTACAGGTACGCCAAAAGGCGTTCTGCATACTACCGGCGGTTATCTTGCCTACGTGGCGATGACCCATAAGCTCATATTCGACGTTCATGACGAAGACACTTTCTGGTGTACGGCCGACATTGGATGGATCACCGGTCACAGCTACATTGTATACGGCCCTCTGGCTAACGGTGCAACTTCCCTCATGTTTGAGGGAGTTCCCACCTATCCAGATGCCAGCCGCTTCTGGCAGATCGTGGATAAGTATCAGGTGAACATTTTCTATACGGCTCCTACTGCCATACGAGCCCTGGCCCGCCTCGGTGAGGAATGGGTAGAAAAGTGTGACCTGTCAAGTCTGCGTTTGCTGGGAACTGTAGGTGAGCCCATTAACCCGGAAGCGTGGATGTGGTATTACAACCATGTGGGCCAAGGTCGCTGTCCCGTCGTTGACACATGGTGGCAGACGGAAACCGGCGGCATTCTGATTACCCCATTACCGGGAGCGCACACGCTGAAGCCAGCCAGCGCGTCAAAACCGTTCTTCGGTATCGAACCAGTAATTCTGCGCGATGATGGCACCGAATGCGGTTTCAACGAAGGCGGAAAGCTGTGTATAAAGAAACCCTGGCCCGGTATAATGCGCACTACCTGGGGCGATCATGATCGGTTCATTCAGACTTACTTCACCATGTTTAACGACCTGTATTTCACAGCCGATGGATGTCGTCTTGATGAAGATGGCGACTACTGGCTCATGGGTAGAATTGACGACGTGGTCAACGTTTCCGGGCACCGCATCGGAACGGCTGAAGTGGAAAGCGCTCTGGTAAGCCATCCGTTAGTCGCGGAGGCGGCAGTTGTGGGAATGCCACATGATATCAAAGGGCAGGCGCTTTATGCCTACGTGACCGTGCGCCAAGGTGTGGAGAAGACCGACGCTCTGGTAAAGGAACTCATGGATCACGTCCGTAAGGAGATCGGTCCCATTTCCAGACCTGACGTAATTCAATTTGCCGACGCGCTGCCCAAGACCCGCAGCGGCAAGATCATGCGACGCATTCTGCGGAAGATCGCCGAAGGTACTACAGATACCCTGGGAGATACCAGTACACTCGCAGATCCCGGCGTCGTTCAAACGCTTATCGAAGGGCGTATCACAGCATAACAATTTAAACAAGCTGGCAGCATGTTCTACACCATACGAAGGCGCGCTCGAACCGTTCTGGCAGAATGGTGAGAGCGCGTTCTGCCGTTGTATGGTATCAAATATACTGAAAAGGGAGTATTTACCATCATGTCGCAATCAACTACCACTATGCCTCAAACAAAGCTTCAGGAGAAGGTTGCCAACCGATCTATGATCGTCGTTGCAGCCCTCATTATTCAGCTTTGTCTTGGCGCGCTCTACGCGTGGAGCGTTTTCACCCCTGCACTAACGCTCCCTGTAGCAGAGGGAGGCCAATTCGGCTTCTCCAAAACTCAAACGCAGGTGATCTTCTCCGTATGTCTCGCTGTATTCGCCGTTGTCATGGTACTCGCTGGCAGATGGCAGGCAAAATCTGGTCCCCGCATTGTAGCACTTACTGGCGGGATCGTGTTCGGCGCAGGATATGTACTTGCAGGTCTCTTTGGCAAGAACTTCATCAGCCAGGTTGTCTTCATAGGCGTCATCGCCGGCGCAGGTATCGGCCTCACGTATGTATGCCCTGTTGCAGTGGGCATGAAATGGTTCCCGGACAAAAAAGGCCTTATCACAGGTCTATCGGTCGCTGGGTTCGGATTCGGCGCGCTTATCTGGGTCAAGCTTGCCGGTAACTGGGGCGGCCTGCTGGAGTCTATGGGTGTTCTCAGGGTTTTCCTGCTCTACGGTATCATCTTCGCTGCAGCCGTGGTCTTCGGTTCCATCTGGATGGTCAATCCGCCACAGGGGTGGAAGCCAGCAGGATGGAATCCGCAGACTCAGAAAAGCTCCGCAGCAAGCTCCTATGACCTCTTACCAGCCCAGATCCTTCGCCGTCCGCAATTCTATGGTTTATGGATCATGTTCATCTTTTCCAGCATGGCAGGACTGCTAACGATTGGCAATATTAAACTCTTTGGAATCGAAGCTCTCAAAAATAGTGGCTATCAAGCTGCACAGGCCAGCGCCATCGCTGGAACTGCTATGGCTGTCTTCTACTCCATCGCAAACGGCCTTGGACGCATCATCTGGGGAACGGTTTCAGATAAGACCGGCCGCAAGGCTGCCCTTGCTCTTATGTGCACCCTTCAAGGCGTCATAATGCTCGTATTTTACTGGATGGGTGGAAGCCAGTATCTCCTGTATCTGGGCGCCGCCATTATTGGGTTCAACTTTGGCGGCAATTTCTCACTCTTCCCCACTATGACAGCGGACCTCTTCGGGACAAAAAACGTTGGACGCAACTATGGATGGGTTTTCACCGCATACGGCGTCGGCGGCATTATCGGGCCTATAATGGCTGGAGTCATAAGGGATCAATGGCAGAACTGGCTCGCGGCTTTTATCATTTCCGGGATTGCTTGCCTTGTGGCGGCGGTCATCGCTTTGACTCTCAGACCCCCAAAACACAGCCAGGCATAGTCAGGTATGGGAGGGCGAAGCTCCTGCTGAGCCGTAAAACGTAATCAGTAACGAGTGACGGGTGATGGGTCTAGCATTATTTCCACTGACCACGAATTACGAATCCAGGCTCAGCAGGAGCTTCGCTCCCATACCCAATCCGACCGGCAAAACTGATACAGAGAGCTAATTGACAAAATAGGACCATGTAAGTTATAATGTATTTTATGGCAAGCACTCCTTTGTATATTCTGATGAGCTGGACAAGGATTTGCAGGAGACGTTTCCCTTTCTGGATGAAATGCATAAATGAGACGTCCGCCTCAGACATAAATCCAGGAAGAAGCTGATCGCTTATAAACCTTTGCAGTATTTGTACAGAGAGGAGGTGTAACCTATCTAATATAGTATTCATCCTGGTGTTGTTATTTCGTTGGGGATACGCAATTCTGCTTATATATGAAAGGAATAATAAATGAAAAAACTATCAGTTTTCTTTGCATTTACTCTGACCATCTGCGCACATGCTTATGCTGCTGATATAGCCTTCTATGTTGGGAATCCGAACATAGATGGTTGGTATACCGCGGCTGCCATGCTTGAGGATGTAGAGACAATAAAAAACGGAGTAGGTAGTATGTTCGAGGTGGTCAGTGAGTTCGGTGATGACCAATTAGATCAATTTGCTGATTGGGCTGAAGCACGCATAGATGATGGCAAGTTTGACATCATCTGGCTTAACGGATGTGTGCCCAGCAGCCTCTATCCTTTTCCAAACCAGGAGCCGGATGGTTCCGTTATCGAACGCTGGCTGGACGGCGGAAACATGATCATCAACGTTGGCGACTGGTTTGGGTATGTTTCCTATGAAGGTGGAGCACGGAACACTGAAAATGGACCAAGCGGCGCCGCTAATATTCTGAACCTTTCATCGGGTATTATCTATAGCGCTGATAACACCACGATGACAACTACTGATGCAGGGACGAAGTATCTACCCAGTATAGGTGATAGTTGCATAAGTTACAGACCTATCTCTCTTAGCCAGGTAGTGGATCCATGGGAAGTGGCGGCGGCATTTGCTACCCTGAATGGCGAAGAAGACTCCACCGGAGGCGATCCGGTTGTCATCCACAATACCGAAACAGGAGGCTACGTTGCCTTTGTAAACCAGGCGGCTGGCAGCGGACCACCCGGTTGGCTGGATGATAGAGGTTTGACCTGTGTCGAGTTTATCAAGAACTGGGTCGGTGAAGTAGTTGGCATCGTAGCTGTTGAGCCCACTGGCAAATTGTCTGGTACATGGGGAAATATTAAGTCCCACTGATCTTCCCCATCAAAAATCGGCTTGATCATACGAGTTTTTCAGTTGGTGTGAAAATGCGACTGGTAAGGGAGGGTTAATGGTCTTTTGCCCCGAAATCTGGATAGTGTATAGCTTCTCAATCAGCTTCTACCGATGTTATCCAGCAAAAGACCATTAACCCTCCCCTACATAAGTGAAAAAGTCGGATTGATCATGAAACGCGGAGAGAATCTCTCCGTGTTCCTCTATAGAAACTTCGCAAAAGAGTTGAGGCTTTGAGATTGCTTCGTCGCTTCGCTCCTCGCAATGACGCGCAATGGATGTATATGTCATTGCGAGGAGCGAAGCGACGAAGCAATCTCTGTCGAAACCGCAAATCTTTCCTGGAATTTCTATAGAGAGAAAGGGGATGGAAACTATGCCAGTGGTGAGCAACTGGAGAACGTGTTATTCTGAGCGGCTCATGAGCGCCCGGGATGCGCTGCTGAAAATCCGCAGTGGCAGTCGCGTGTTCCTGGGTCCGGGATGCGGCGAGCCACAGCATTTATTGAACGAACTGGTAGAGCTGGGCGGCTCAGATCAACGGTTGAACGATGTAGAGATCGTTCACATGCTCACTGTCGGGTCTGCTCCTCACGCCAAAAAGCGATATGACCGCAACTTTCGCCATAATTCCCTCTTTGTAGGGCCAGGCGTTCGCTCTGCTGTTGCCGAAGGCATTGCGGATTACACGCCCATCTTTCTCTCCGAGATACCGGCGCTATTCACAAGCGGGCGTATGCCTCTCGACGTAGCCCTGATCCAGGTCACGCCGCCGGATAATTTCGGCTTCTGCTCTCTCGGTGTCTCTGTGGAGGCGGTGAAGGCTGCTGCTGAGTCCGCAGGGCTTGTCATTGCGCAGGTTAATCCGCAAATGCCCCGCACTCTTGGCGACAGTTTCATCCACGTTGAGGAACTGGATGTAATCGTTGAGCATGATGAACCTATACTGGAGGTACAGCCACCCGAACCTGATGACGTAGCTCGGGCCATCGCTCGCCATGCTACGCGGCTTGTTGAAAACGGTTCCACCATTCAGATAGGCATCGGTGAGGTTCCCAATGCCGTCCTGTACGGCCTGGCCGATAAAAGAGACCTGGGAGTCCACACTGAGATGTTTTCCGATGGGCTGATCGACCTGATAGAAGCAGGCGTCGTCAACAATTCCAGAAAGACTTTCCACCCGGGGAAGATCCTCGCCACATTTTGCATAGGAACGCGGCGCCTGTACGACTACATTGACAATAACCCCATGTTCGAGTTCCGCCCTGTAGATTACAACTCCTCGCCCATAAACATCGCCAAAAACGAGAAAATGGTAGCCATAAATACGGCATTGCAGGTGGACATGACAGGTCAGGTCTGCGCCGATTCCCTTGGCTATCAGATATATAGCGGCATCGGCGGGCAGGCAGATTTCATCCGCGGCGCTGCATTAGCCCCCCAGGGCAAACCTATCATCGTCCTTCCATCTACAGCCAGGGACGGCACGGTCTCACGTATCGTGCCGCACTTAACTGAAGGAGCCGGCGTAGTCACAACCCGAGGGGACGTCCATTACGTTGTCACTGAATACGGCGTAGCCTATCTGCACGGCAAAAGCCTCCGCGAACGGGCAATTGCCCTCATACAGATCGCCCATCCCAGATTCCGCGAGCAACTGCTGGCGGAAGCAAAGGCAAAAAGATACCTCTTTGAGGATCAGATTATACCCGCAGGTGCTTATCCAGTCGAAATGGAGCACACTGAAAAGTTTGCAGAACTGGAGCTGTTCTTCCGGCCGGTCAAAGCCAGCGATGAGAGGCTCTTCCAGGAATATTTATATAAGTTGTCAGAGCGATCGGTGTATCTCCGGTTTTTCCAGATCCGCAAAGACTTTCCTCATGAACTCGCACAGGAAATGGTGGCTGTTGACTACGAACAGAACCTGGGCATCGTTGCCACTCTGGGAACATCTGATACAGCTCCCATAGTCGCCGCAGGTCACTGGATGCTGAATTTTGATGAGAACATGGCTGAGGTAGCATTCTCGGTGGCCGACAGATTCCAGAAAAGGGGTATTGGAACCCACCTGATTCACTTTCTCATGCGCGTCGCCCGGGAACGTGGGATCAGGGGGTTCAGTGCTAGCGTCATCGCTGGAAATACTGCTATGATGAGGGTCTTCCAGAACAGTGGCTGCATCCTGCATACCGAATACGACAGTGGCGAGGTCTCACTATCATTCCGATTCGACGAAAAAGCAGAACCCCGAAGCGAATAACACTAACCCACAATAACCTCTTGCTTCTCCGCCATGAACAGATCAAGCTTCATCTCATCTGCCCGGCTCATGGAATTAATAAATATTCGAGCCAGGTAGCCTCTAAGTCCTTTGAACAGTATCTTATTCTCTGTATACCAGACGATTTCCCCAGCGCACTCAACAGGTGGCTTATCACCCCACAGGAATATCTTCAGCCATACTGGTTCTTTCACGCGTATATACGGCTTGGGTGTAAACGCTATAGCTTCCTTATAATCCGCCGTGATGTTTTGTATCAGGCATTCTATCCTATCGCCGCCTCTTTGAAACTCTATGATAGCGTTTAATCCAGTATCTGCTCCTGGTAGATCCTGTATTTCACCTCCTTTTCGCGCTTTCGCATAGTATGACCGTAGACATGCCTCGATCTCCCGATGGGAACTGCACACAGACATAAGGTTAAATCCGGTTCCCGCCTCAATCTCGCTTTTAGCTTCATCACTCAGCGGCTCCGGGGCAGCCACCACAAGGGTACCGTCCTCTCTGTCAACTGGAAATATGGTGTATTTATATGCCAGTTCCAATGGCAGAACTTCCGCTAGGCTCTGTTTATCAGGAAGCCGCGAGAGCTGCATGTATGGAATTCCCAACTGCAACGCATAGCAGGAGTATATGTTCTCCTCATCGGCATATCCCTGCTCGGTGAGTATCTCTGTCAAAGTTCTTCTCTTATTTTTCTGCACATCATGGGCTATCTGGATTTCATCAGGAGTGGCAACCCCAAGCTGCACAAGCACCTCTTCTAAATGCTTTCGTTCCGATTTCTGAATCTTTGCAGCTATCTTCAGTTGACTTCTGGAGACTACCCCGAGTTCTGTCAGGACCTCTCCTATCTGCTTTTCCTGGGTTTTCTGTATACGCAATGCGTCTGTCAACTGCTTTTCAGTAATGATCGCACTATCCAGAAGCACCCGGATGTGTGGCTCCCGGCTGATGCGAGTCATTTCGTGAGCCTCAATTCCCTCCCTGACAATGGCTTTTAGTATCTCGGTTTCCAATGGTTCCGCTATATAGGCGTAGATATTTTCCATGCGTGCATAATCTATATACGGCACCGCATCAACGCCTGCAATAAGAAGTATGCAGATAGTTTCAGGCTTTTTCTGCATCACCTCCTGGAGGAATCCATCACCAGATACACCAGGCATACTATAGCTGGCTAACATAAGAGCTATGTCGTGCCTCTCGATTATAGAGGTGGCTTCTTCCACGCTGACTGCCAGGAAAATAACGTATTCATATCTAAACATCCGCTCCAGAGCATTCAGGTTACCCATCCTGTTATCTGCCAGCAGAATGCTATATGAGGTCATAGAAACATCGCTTTGCATAGAGCATATCCCTCGCCTTCCAGAGACCAAAAATGCCAGCTAAAACGAACTAGACACCCAATAGTCATCCAAAGGTAACTATTGACTAGAGAGTACATCATGACCATGCCACTAACAAAGATTCTGTACTCAATATGGGCAGAAAATGTGCCAACTCAGTCGTTTGGAATCCATGATCACCGCAAATGTTTGATATGACTATGTTATTTTAGTCCGGACGGATCTATTTGAGCCATCGTCGTCCATTCTCACCGTTGTCTCAAAACGCGACGATTATAAGCCAGAATCAGCGTAATGCAAGGCAGGGAGCGTAATGCAAAGATTTGATGATTATTACAACATGATATATGTTGCAACACTCCACAAAATCATCCCCAGACTTTCCCAAAAAGCTTGACATCCGCGCCCACATAGTTTACTATAGCAGCAGTCAGGTATCTTTCCACAGACATAGAATTCATTCAAAACGGAGGTGTAATCAGATGGCTAAGGTTCTGGTAGTCTACTACTCAAGGTCGGGAAACACTGAAGCTATGGCCAAATTGGTCGCCGAAGGTGTAGAATCCGAAGGTGTAGAAATCGAATGCAAGAAGGTTGAAGATACTACCATAGATGACCTCCTGACCGTAGATGGGATAGTGATAGGCTCGCCTACCTACTACGGCACAATGGCGGCAGAGATAAAGAAGCTGCTGGACGAGAGCGTCAAATACCACGGCAAGCTGGAGGGTAAGGTGGGAGCCGCATTTTCCTCCTCTGGTGCCATGGGCGGAGGGAACGAGACGACTGTAATGGATATAAATAGAGCCTTGATGATTCACGGCATGATCATACAAGGCAATCCAAGAGGTGCACACTACGGGCCTGTGGCTTTAGGCAAACCAGATGCGCGAAGCTGCGAAGAATGTAAGCAGTGCGGAGCTAAGGTCGCCAGATTGGTCAAACGCCTGGTAAGGTGAGATAGAGGGGAAAAATGAAGGCAGGTATTTATCACGGAGCAAGGTCTATAGGTATAGAAGAAGTCGATGTCCCAACTCCAGACCCGGGTTACGCATTGCTGGAGATGAAGACCTGCGGCATTTGTGGCAGTGACCTGCACAGCTATCTGGGTCACTGGGGACAGTCTTCCAAAGCCTCGGGTCACGAAATCTGCGGCGTAGTTTCCGCATGCGGCGAAGGGGTAACGAACGTCAAACCGGGAGATAAGGTCTGTGTGGAGTGCTTCTCCCACTGCGGCGAGTGTCGATTCTGCAAGACAGGCAGTTACAACCTGTGTGAGAACCTGAGAGGAGCTTCCGCAGGCGATCATTCCGGGTTTGCCGAGTACGTCATAGCGCATTCATCATCCCTGCTCCATCTCCCGGATGGCTTATCCTTCGAAGATGGGATGATGATCGAACCTCTGGCTGTTTCCTACCGGGCCTTCCGGCGCACTGAAGCCGATTGTCAGGATACGATCCTGGTGATTGGCTCAGGCACTATCGGCCTCCTGGCCGCGGCGGCAGCAAAGGTATCCGGCGTCCGTCAGGTGTTGACCTGCGCCAGGTACGACCATCAGGCTGACATGGCCAGGGAACTGGGCGTGGACGACGTAATTCGTGCTCCTGATCAGGGTATCAAAGAGAAAATTCTGGATGTAACTGATGGTCTTGGGATCGACGCGGTCATCGAGACAACAGCCAGCGCCCAGGGATTCAAGGACGCTCTCGCTGTTGTCAGGAAGGGAGCCGCCATAGTTCTGGTAGGAGGTTATCACAAGCCGCTGGAAGCGAATCTTAGCCGGATTGTGGGTGGCGAGATTCGAGTTACCGGGTCGTCGTGCTATGGTTACAGCGGTATGAGGAGAGATTTTCAGTGGAGTATGGATCTGATCTCATCCGGCAAGATCCCGGCCAGCAAGCTGATCACTCACCGATTCCTGCTCGATCAGGTCCAGAAAGCCTTCGAGATCGCGGCAGATAAAAAGACAGGCTCTATAAAGGTGCAGATACACAACCTGGATTAGCCTTCTGACACGATGACTGAATATCACTTCTCCCCCAATATGACGGTGGACAGCCCCCTACAGGTGGTCATACATATCCGAATCAATACGCTGGGCATAATATGGTTCAGTCATTTCAGAGTGTATGAGGGTGAGGCTGGAATGACATGGTCTAAACCTATCAGTGCTGAACCTTGAGCATTCCCCACGCCGCTGTTAGTCTGTCGGCAGCATCCACAGCAATGAATCTCAGGACACCCATCACCATAATATCGGCGATTTCCTTTGTACTGAGGGTCTCACGGAGAATGACAACTTCATCGTATTTCCCTGCATAGCACTCGTCAGCGCTGGCTGTGCCCCATCCCAGGTAATACATCTCATTCTCACCGTCCATTTCCTGCCAATCTCCATCTACTACCTCAGCCCCATTCATGTAGAGCCGAAACTTTTTCTTGTCGCTGGTCACCGCTATGTGCGACCATTCCTCCGCAGGCGGGTCAGCGGGTGCCTCGGCGATAACAGTCCAGCCCTCGCCCACATCGCCGCGCCAGGACAGAATGCCGTCATTGCTCAGGAATAACGTGCTGTGATTGTCGTCCTTACGGCTGCGCCAGAGCTGCTGCCAGGTATCACCTTCCCGCGTCGGGTTAATCCACATGGCCAGGGTAAAGTCCTCCTGAAACAGGTTCGGGTGCAAGGAATCAGAAGCCTCTATCTCCACTCTGTTCGCTTTCTCCAGTTCCAGGCCTTGCCCCTCTTTTCCATCACACTGCTTAGCATCAATGATTACGCCATCATTTCTATTCCCGGAATCATCTATCACAGTATCGCCTTTGATATTTTCAAAAGAGTAATACAAAACCGGTTCGCGGCCTGCCTGAGCTAGCGGAGCAAACGCGAGAATACTGATCAAACATAGAATTGCTGTCCTCATGGTTTCTCCCTCCCTGGATAATGACGGCACTGTAAAAATTTCACCACAGAGGCACGGAGAACACAGAGAAGACAAGGAGAAAGAAGATTTTATATTCCCCTCCCTTTTTCAATTCTGCGACTCTCTGTATACTCTGCGTCTTCGTGGTTGTTTTCATTT
>Ga0114922_10001473_pt1 | contig 22486 bp, 22 predicted proteins | sample AartaG_FD_100975 | JGI IMG/M metagenome (GOLD analysis project Ga0114922, IMG submission 100975) | Deep subsurface microbial communities from Aarhus Bay to uncover new lineages of life (NeLLi) - Aarhus_00045 metaG | ecosystem: Environmental > Aquatic > Marine > Oceanic > Sediment | place... | reverse complement strand
TGTTGGTCAATGCGGACTAGCCAGCCCAGCATCTCCTCAATGGGCTGTCCGCCCATCCACACGCTGAAAGCCTCGTCTAGCCACAATCCCTTGCTGCCGATCTGGTAGACGCGCAGGAACCCGCCGAGCGCCACGATTGGAAGCAGCAGGAGCGAACTGCGAACTGCGGACTGCGGGGTCCTTGTACTCACACTTGGATCATCAACCCCAGAAAGCGCTCCGTGTCGTAGGTGGCGGCCTGTGCGGCTGGCGACCATCTGGGGAAGACCAGATCGAAGGCGTGGTCGGTGTCGGGAAACTCGACGTAGACTGACGTGGCACCCACCTTGCGCAGGGCGTGGTGCAGGCGTCGTACGTCCGGTACCATACCGGCCATATCGTGCGCACCCTGCAACAGCAACGTGGGCGGGCAGTGCGGCCCAACGTGGTTGATTGGCGAGCCGAGGTGGTAGATCTCCGGCACCTCGTCGGGCGTGCCGCCGCACAGGCCAGGCAGCAACTCCACCTGGCCGGCGAGCTTGCCGTAGGGCGGCAAGATACGTGTGCGACGAAAGAGCGATTCTGCCCTGTCAATCAACAATCGCCCCAGCCGCGTTTCGCCGGTTGGAAAATCGCCATGACTGGCCCGGAAGTAGTCGTAAGAGGCCCGTAGGTCTGGCAGCCCGTAGTAGGACACGACCGCATGTACCGAGGTGTCTGCTTCTATGTCGGCGGGCTGAAGCTCCGGGTGATTGGGCGTGTAGGCCGCCAGGAGCGCCAGGTGTCCTCCCGCTGAGCCTCCCACCAGCACGATCCGCTCCGGGTTCACGCTGTACTGGGCAGCGTTAGCCTTCATCCAGGCGATGGCCCGCTTCACGTCGGCCACCATCGCGTGGAGTTGTGCCTTGGGCGCCAGCGTGTAGGCCACGTCCATAACCACGTGTCCCTGCCCAGCCAGGTGGCGGAAGAAGCGCCGCGTGCCCATATCCTTGTCAATGTAGTGCCAGGCGCTACCGTGCAGGTAGATGATCCCCAACCCCGTGCGCGGCACACCATCCGGCGGCTGCCAGAGATCGGCCAGCAGTGGTTCGCCGGTCTCGTTTTCGTTTTCACGGCGTGTTCCAAAGACCACGTCCCGCTGCCAGGGGACCTCCGGCGGGTCTGCCGGCATCGGTGTGTAACGTTTTGGCAGCATACGCGCCCGCAATTCAGGCGGGATACGCGATTGCCAATCTGAGCCAAAGGCTCGCGCAAAGCCACCGTTGTCATTGGGCGCAGTGACCCTGACCACGTGCCGCACGGCCACAGCCGCGCCGAACAGCCCGGCCCACACTGCCTTGCGGTCTCTGCGTGCCAGACCGATCAGCGCTCCCAGGCCACCCGCCAGCGCCAGGAACGGCGTCCACGCGCCAGCCAGCAGCTTGGGAGCCCCCAGTTCTAATGATGCCCACTTTCCCCTGGGACGGATGAGCGTCAGAGCACTCAAGAATGCGGATAGGTAGCTCAAGATTCGTGATACTGTCTTCACTGCCTCGCCTCCGTTTGCAGCGACTTTCTCGATAGGCTCAGAGTAGATCGCTAGATCTGCGAACGAACTACTCCACTATTTCCCATATCCTTAATGGTTCCTCCTGCCACTTTACTTTCAATGCGGGTAGTTCGCTGGTTCGATAATTCGTCTTGATTTTGTCATAGACACTTTCGGTAATGGCTATCCCTCTGTGATGTCCAATCGTGGCAGCTCGATTGACTTCTTCGCCAAACACACCCTTTTGCATTAGCGACTTGTGGCCAAATATGCCGACTCCAACCTCTCCTGCGCCAATACCAATTTCAAGCTCGGTATCGTGCGAAATGCTCCTTGAACGAACAAGTTCGAGAAAAGCTTTTTTCAATTCTAAGGAACATTCTACGACTTTGTTCTGAGTCGGCGGGGAAAATGCACAGGATGGCATCTCCCAGATATTTGATAATCTCGCCCTCATGTTCGACAATGACGTCTCCCAACGCTTCATATATCTCTTGCAGAAGCTGGAAGAAACCTATCTTGTCTTCTCCAAACACTCGGGAAACTACCGAGAAATCGTGAATGTCCATAAACAGTATCACCTGATTTTTGAGTGTGATGTTGCGGTTTTTCATCATCCTCTCCTGTCTTCAATTTTGGGGCAGATTGCACACAGCGCATTTGATAATGTTTCACCGAGCGTTACCGCTCATTCATATCGGGGTCCATCGTCTCGGCCAGTCCGGTAAAGCCGGAGATGTCGGCGAACATCACGGTGACGAGTTGGCGTTCGCCTTCTAATGCTGGAGCAGGCTCGCGCTCAGCCAACTCTAGCTCAGCTAATTGCCGCCGCATCGGGCCAAGAGCGGCATCCACCACCGCGTCGCCCAGGATGGCTCGTTGGGCTTTGAAGGCGGCGATGGCCTGTTCAAGTTGTTCACGTTCGGTCATGGTCGTTTCTCCGTAAAGTTACCAATACACTCCGGGCACATAGCGACTGACCCCGCCTATCGTGCCGACCCAAACCACACCGTCGGGCGTGACATAGATAGCCTCCACCTGATGATGAACCAACCCGTCGGCCGTCGTAAAGGTCTCCCATGCGCCGCTGGATGGGTCAAAGTGGCCCAGATCCTCGTGGCCGGCCCAGACGGTTCCGTCGGGTCCTATGGCTAGGGTCTCCATCCAGCCCTCGCCGGGCCAACTGAACCGGATCCACTGGTTGCCATCCAGGTGATAGAGTGCGCCATCGGCGACTACCCACAGGCTACCGTCGGGCGCCTCGGCGATGTCGCTGACGCACTTGAGCAGATCGCCGCTGGCAGTGGGTGCGCTCCAGTCGCTCCCGTCGTATCGAACCAACGCATCTTCCCCTCCGACCCAGAGGGTGCCGTCGCTGGAGACGAAGAGCGTGTACACGTCCTCCAACACCAGATGGTCGGCGGCGGTAAAGGTAGTCCACTCGTCGGTCGCCGGGTCGTGGCGCATCAGGCCGGCGTCGGTCCAGAGCCATTGAACGTCGTCGGGGCCAAAGGCGATATGATAAACCGTGATGTCAGCCAGTTGGGCCGGTGTAAAGCTCTGCCAGACCCTCCCGTCGTATCGCCTGAGTTCGCCGTAGTCGCCGATCCACAGGTGGCCATCACTGTCCACGCCGGGAACAGAGGGCCAATCCAGCGCTCCCTCGTGCTCGCCAAAGGTCTGCCAGGTTTCGCCGGCCGGGTCGTAGCGGCTCAGGCCGCTGCCGGGGTGGGTGAACCAGAGCGCCCCGGTCCCGTCCTGCAGGATGGCCTCGATTTCATTGCCCCCCAATTCGTCGTCGGTGGCCCAGGTCTCCCAGCGACTCCTATCGCCCTTTACAAACCGGCCCACGCCGCCGCCATAGGTGCCCAACCACAGCCCATCCTCGTCCTCGATGATGTCGGTCACCAACCAGGCGGGGATGGTATCCGGCCCCGGTTCGAACTGCTGCCAGTCGCCTGTCTCTGGGTCGTAGCGGGTGGCGCCTCCGTCGCCGACGAACCACAGGCTTTCATCTTCGGCCTGGTGCATGCGGTGGATGCCGATGTCGGACAACTGGGGGATGACCTCCCAGTCGCCCGTTTCTGGATCAAGGTACACGACCTCGTGACCAAAGCTGGCCAGCAGTTCCTCAGCGTCAATCAGCAACAGATCGTAGACCTGATCGCCGGGCAGACCGTCGTCGCTGGTAGACACCTCCCATTCGTCCCCGTCAAAATGAGCCAGGCCCCGCTCGTCCAGACCCACGAACAGGCCCACCCCTTCTTTCCCAGCAAAGGCTCGTGGCCTGGGGAAGTCAAGGGGAAGAGGCGGGAGCGGGGGTGGGCCCCAGGTGCTCCCGTCGTAGTAGTTCAGACCGCGCTCTCCGTAAGCGGTGCCGGCCCAGAGCGCACCGTCATCGTCCAGAAAGAGGGACAAGACCTCGTTGGTGTCCAGCCCGTCAGCCTCATCGAAGGTCAGCCAGTTCTGGCCGTCGAAGCGGTTGAGGCCGGCGTCGGTGGCAACCCACAAGACCCCGCCCTCGTCCACCAGCAAATCGTGGACCCGGCCGGAGGCCAGCCCGTCGCCGACCCCGAACTTGACACAACTGCCGTCGTTCAAGTCCCAGCGCACCAGGCCGCCCTCGCTGCCGGCCCACAGATAGTCGCCTGAGCGCGCCAGGGCAAAGACAAAGTTCCCGTTGCTATAGTTGGTCCAGCCGGCAGGCAGTTGGCCGCTCACAGCGGCGGGCGGTTCGGTGGCAATAGGCGTCGCTTCCACCTCACCAGCGCCCAGGTTGGGCAGGATCAGCAGCGCGGCGATGAGTACCACGGCCAGCGCTGCGACGCCAACGGCAATAGGCAGCCATGGGAGCGGCTTGCGGGGCGGGACGGCGACGGTCGGCTCGGGCGGAGGCGGTGCGCTGACAGTCTTGGCCGGCGCCGTGGTGATGACTGTCTCGGCAGCAGGCTGCGGCAAGGCAATTTCCGTCGGGAGGCCGGCCACTGCCTTTTGTAACGTCTCCACCATCTCCTCGGCTGTCTGGAAGCGGTCGTCGGGCGACTTGGCCATGGCCTTCAGGATCACCCGTTCCACCGCCTCGGGCAGACCCGGCTTAATCTGACGCGGCAGGGGCAGGGGGGCGTTGACGTGTTTGAGCAGGACGGCCAGCGGCGTCTCGGCTTCGTAGGGCACCCGGCCGGTGACCATCTCGTAAAGCATGACACCCAGCGCATAGATGTCGCTGCGGTAGTCTGCCGGCTTGCCCATACCTTGCTCAGGCGACATGTAGGCCGGCGTGCCCACGATGGCCCCGGTGGCAGTGAACTGGGCCGTGCCGGCCACCAGTTTGGCGATGCCAAAGTCGGTCAGGAAGGCGTCACCCCGCTCGTCCATCAGCACGTTGCTAGGCTTGATGTCACGGTGGATTACCTCCTGGCTGTGGGCGTACCCCAGCGCACGGCCTACCTGACCCAAAATGCGCGCGGCCTCATTCAGCTCCAGGGGGCCGCGTCGGGCAATCAAGTCCTTCAGCGTGCCAGCCTCGACATAGCGCATCACCAGGTAGGTGATCCCCTCTTGCTCGCCATAGTCGTAGACCGGCAGGATTTGGGGATGTTCCAGGCGGCCCAGGGTGCGCGCTTCCTGGGTAAAGCGCCCTATAAAGGTCTCGTCTTCGGTAAAGTGTCTGGGCAGGATCTTGACGGCCACGTAGCGGTCCATAGCGGGTTGGTAGGCCTTGAAGATTGTGGCCATCCCGCCCTGGCCGATTTGTTCCAGGACCTGGTATGATCCCAGCCTCTTGCCAATGTATTGGTCCATCGGTCTCCTCTCCTTAGCGCGAATCCACTCGCTTGCTCACAACCGTTCACCGTCTCCGGGCGGAAGACGCAGATGAACAGCAGCGGTACACTATCGGTCAAGGCCAGCAGTCGCTCCAGCAACTCTATTGAGGTGGGGTCGGCCCAGTGCAGGTCCTCGCAGACCACGACCAGGGGGCGCTGCCGGGCTGCGCACTCGACCAGGCTCTCCACGGCGCGGAAGGTGCCAGCCTTGAGCTTCTCACCCTCCAGGTCACGCACTGTGGCCTCGGCCTCGGCCGCCAGAGGCAGCGACATAAGCCGGCCCAGGTAGGGATAGACCCTGTCAAACTGTTCCGGGCACAGAGCCTGCACGTGCTCTCGCAGCATATCTCGAACAGCAACCGGCGAGTCTTCTGCCGTCACTCCCAACAATCCACGCAGCACGTCCAGCCAGAGCAGATAAGCGATGGACGTGCCGTAGGACAAACAGCGCCCTTCCACCCAGTCCGAATTCCGAATTCCAAAGTTCCGCCACCAGGCGTGACTTTCCCAGCCCCGCTTCTCCTACAATCGTCACGATGCCGCCCACGCCGGTCCGAAGGCGTTCGATGGCCTCTTGTAGAGCGCGGAACTCAGCCTCGCGGCCCACCAGTGGCGACTCCAGTCCGGCAATGCCCCGGACCCTGCCGGGGACGGCCTTGGCAGCCAGCAACCGGTAGACCGGCACAGGCTCGACTTTGCCCTTCACCTGGATGGGCTCCAATGTCTCGAACTCGAACAACGGCGCGGTCAGACGGTGCGTGTCAGGCCCAACGAGGATTTTGCCCCGCTCCGAGGCATCCTCCAGCCGCGCCGCCAGGTTGACCGCGTCGCCCATCACCGAGTACTCCTGCCGCTCGCCCGTGCCGATGCCTCCGGCGATGACCAGCCCGGTGTTGATGCCAAAGTGCACTCCCAGGTCGGTACCCCGGTCGGCGTTGAACTCGGCCAGCGCATCTATCATCTCCAGCGCCGCCCGCAAGGCTCGTTCGGGGTCGTTCTCATGGGCCACCGGCGCGCCAAAGAGGGCCATAATCTCATCGCCGATGAACTTGTCCACCGTGCCCTCGTATTTCTCGACCACCGGCACCAGCCGCTCAAAGCACCCGTTCATCAGGTCCCGCACCGCTTCGGGGTCCATCGTCTCGGCCAGTCCGGTGAAGCCGGAGATGTCGGCGAACATCACGGTGACGAGCTTGCGTTCGCCTTGCAGCCCCCCCTCTGTCCCCCCCGCCTGCGGGGGGGATGAAAGGGCAGCCAATTTTTCAAGCATTGAGACCAGGGCTGCCTCGACCACCGTATCACCCAACACGGCGCGCTGAGCTTCCAACGCAGCAAGGGCCGCTTCCAGTTGCGCAGTCTGTTCTTCAAGCGTTGACATAGTGACGCTCCCTTGTTTACGTGAACCGTTGTATAGTTGGCCTCCGCGCTGAAGGTGGTGGTGGCGTGGTGCTATCGAGGGTCATCACCTCTCCAAAGGCAATCTCAGTCTCGATTATAGTATAGCCCAACAGCCCAGCTTGCACAAACACGCCCCCGACGCCAACAAGCTCGTGCTTCCATTCACCACAGCAGGAGGCGGCAGACCGAGTAGTGATGCCGAGTCATTTGCCAATTCGCTGCTTTTGTGCTAACGTTGGGGACGTGAAACGTAAAACGTGAAGCGTGAGAACAACTCGAATGTCTCCGTCCTATCACGTTTTGCGCAATACGCAATGCGCAAGGAGGTCACCTATGCCTATCAAAGTTCCATGGCTCAAGGGGGTCTTTCCCGCCCTCGTCACGCCTTTCGTGAGAAAGACGGAGGAGGTTGACGAGGAGGCCTACCGCCGCCTCATCCGCTCTTGTCTGCCCCACGTGGACGGACTGGTCACCAGTGGCACCACGGGTGAGTTTCCCTATCTGACTCGCGAGGAGCAGCGGCGGCTCATCGTCATTGGTGTGGAGGAGGCGGGCGGCAAGCCGGTCGTCGCTGGCTGCGGTGCTTCGTCCACCCAAGAGGCGCTCACCCTCGCCCGCGACGCCAAAGATGCCGGCGCGTCGGCGGCCCTCATCGTCACCCCCTACTTCCTCCACCCCTCCGACAAGGGCGTCTACCAGCACTTTTACGACATCGCCACCGGTGTGGACCTGCCCATCATCCTCTACAACATCCCCCAGGTGATGGACCGCTACCTGCCGCGCACCGTCGTCGAGGACCTGGCCGACCTGCCGAACGTGATCGGTCTCAAGGACTCCTCCGGCAACCTGACCTACACGATGGAACTGCTGGAATACGCCGGCGACCGCATAGACATCTTCATCGGCCACGACGAGGTCGTTCTGCCCGCGCTGGCTGGCGGCGTGAGCGGCATGATCCTGGCCAGTGCCCAGGTCTACCCGGAGGTCTGGCAGGAGGTCATCCGCCTGGTTGGCGAAGGAAAATTGGCAGAGGCCCGCGCCAGGCAGCGCAGCGTGCAGAAACTCTCGCGCATCTTCTGCCGGTACGGCGGGGGTGTGGCAGTGAAAGCCGCCCTCAAGATGATGGGGCTCGATATGGGGCCGCCGCGCAAGCCGCTCAAGGCGGTCGGCGGCGCGCTCATCCACGAGACCCGCGCCGAGATCCGGCTCGAACTGGAGAAGCTGGGCCAGATCCCGGTCGAGGAGACGGCCTTCGAGTATCCCAGCGGCCCGCTCACTGAGCGCTTTGGCGACCTGGAGATCACGCCGGAGACCATTGACGCGCACGACCTGCGCGTCGGGAGCGGGGTGACCGGTGAGGGGCTGAACAAGGTCCAGATTGACCTCGTCGCTGGCAGCAAGGAGACGCCGCTGGGCGACGCCTACGCGCTCCAACTGACCTACCCGCTGCACGGGCGTGAGGCGTTGACGACCATCCTGGAACCGGCGCTTACTGTGCGCCCCGCCACACTGCTCCTGCCCCAGCTATCGCAGAAGAACCTGCGCCAGGCCAACATGATCTACGGCCCCACGCAGTCGGCGCTGGCGCGGGCCATCGTGGACGCGCTGGAGGCAGGACGCATCCCGCCCGCCGCAGTTGACGACGAGGTGATGATCGCGTTGGCGACGGTGCACCCCCGCGCGTTGGACCGCCACGCGCTCCACCAGTCCGTCTACGCCGCCGCCACCCAAGCACTGGCGCAGGCATTTGCAGACGCCAGGGAGGAGGGATAACATGGGCTACAAGACTGAATGGTTCAAAGGGATCTTTCCGGCGCTGGTGACGCCGTTCAGTGCGGACGATAAACTGGACGAGGCGGCCTACCGCGAACTGATCCGCTTCGTACTGCCTCACGTAGACGGCGTGGTACCCTGCGGCACGACTGGCGAGTTCTCGTATATGACGCTGGAGGAGCGCAAGCGGGCCGTCGAGGTCTGCCTGGACGAGGTGAACGAGCGCGTGCCGGTGGTGGCCGGCACTGGCTGCACTTCCACCCGCGAGACGGTGGCGCTGACGCAGTGGGCCAGAGACGCAGGCGCGACCGGCGCGCTGGTCGTCGCTCCCTACTTCCTCAAGCCCACCTTCAACGAGGTCTACGATCACTACAAAGCGGTGGATCGGGTGGGGCTGCCCATCGTGCTCTACAACATCCCGCAATGCGCTGGCACCCACTTCAAGTGGTGGACCGCCGAGGGCGGGCTCCTCGACTTTGACAACACCATCGGTATCAAGGATTCCTCCGGCGACCTGCCTTTCCTGGACGCCATGTTCGAGAAAGTCAAAGGAAAAGTGTCCATCTTCGTCGGCCACGACGAGGTAGTACAGCCCGCGTTTGCGGCGGGCGCCGACGGAGCCATCCTGGCTAGCGCCAATCTCATCCCCGACGTCTGGCAGCGCGTCTACCGCGCCACGCAGGAAGGCGATCTGGAGACGGCACAACACTGGCAGCAGCGGGTACAGAAGCTGGTGCGCATCATCGTGCGCTGTAGTTCCACCCAGGCCGTCAAAGAAGGCCTGCGCATGATGGGGATACCTGTCGGCGACTCGCGCCACCCGATTATGCCTGGCGGCGGCTTCAAGCGCGAGGACTATGAGGAGTTGCGCCTGCAATTGGAAGCGTTGGGCAAGATCGCCCCGGCCAACGTGGTCTACGACCTGGGTGAGCGACAGGTGGAGACCCAGCTTCCAGCCACGCCGCAGACACCGCGCACGATCTCCGGCTTCACGCTGAAGGTGGGCGAGGGGTTCGCCGGGCCGCCGTTTCAGGAGCTGGCGCACGTGGACCTGCTGCTAGGCCTGAAGGACGGTCCTGTGGGACGGGCCATTGAGCGCGCGATGGAAGAATGGGGAGAGGAGCGGGGTCTGCGGATCATCGTCGAGCGGCCGTGCACGTTGCTGGTTCCCACTGTGACCATCCGCACGGCCAAGCAGCGCCGCCTCTTCTACGAGCACGCCGCTGAGGGGGTTAACCTGGCCATCCGGTTGAGCATCGAGGATGGCTTCTTGCCCGCAGCGATCCTGGACGATGTGGTGCTCATCGCCAACGTCTTTGTGCACCCGGCTGCATCCATCGCCAAGCGGGTGGAATTCAACAACTACAAGGCCACCCGTCACGCCATCCGCAAGGCATTGGAGGGCCGCCCTACGGTGGAGGAACTAATCCGCGAGAAAGCGGCGGCACGCCATCCCTTCCGCTACGCGCCGTAAGTTCAGCTAGCCAAGGGGCATTGCGATCCCTTCGGAGCGTGAGGATAGCCTAATGAGACATCTAACCCATCTGGAGTGTTCTCTCTGTGGCAAGGAATACAAAGCCGATGAATTGCAAGGGACGTGCCCCGACTGCGCCCGCCCACTGCTGACTCGCTACGATCTGGCATTGCTTCGGTCGCTGGACCGAGATGCGCTGATCACACACGAGCCCACGATGTGGCGCTACCGCGCGTTGCTGCCGGTGCGTGATGAGCGAGTAGTGGTGAGCCTGGGGGAGGGTTTCACGCCCCTGCTCCATGCCAGTCGGCTGGGCCAGGAACTGGGGCTGCCCCACCTGTACATCAAGGATGAGAGCCTCACCCCCACTGGCTCCTTCAAAGCGCGGGGGCTGGCGGTGGCTATCTCCCGCGCGCGAGAACTGGGAGTCAGGGAGGTCGTCATCCCCTCGGCGGGCAACGCGGCCGGCGCGATGGCCGCCTACGCTGCCAGGGCCGGCCTGCGGGCCCACGTCTTTATGCCCACCGATGTCCCCGCCCCCTTCCGCCTCGAGTGCCGGGCGCTGGGCGCTGAGGTCACGCTGGTGGATGGCTTGATCACAGATTGTGGTAGGGAAGCGCGGAGAGGCGCAGAGCAGCACGGCTGGTTCGATCTCTCCACGCTTAAGGAGCCCTATCGCTTGGAGGGCAAAAAGACGATGGGCTACGAACTGGCCGAGCAGTTCGACTGGGAACTACCCGATGTGATCATCTACCCCACAGGCGGGGGCACCGGCCTCATCGGGATGTGGAAGGCTTTCGGGGAGCTCGCTGAGCTGGGGTGGATCGGCGACCACCGCTCGCGCATGGTGACGGTGCAGTCCACGGGCTGCGCGCCCATCGTCCGCGCCTTTCACGCCGGTGAGGAGTTCGCCACACCCTGGGAAGGAGCCCAGACGGTGGCGGCCGGACTGAGGGTACCGGGTGCCGTGGGTGACTTCCTGATGCTGCGAGCCCTACGTGAGAGCAACGGCACCGCCGTCGCCGTCGCCGACGAGGCGCTGCTAGACGCACAAATGCGCATCTGCCGCCTCGAGGGCACCTTCGCCTGTCCCGAGGGCGGCGCCACGCTGGCCGCGCTGGAGGTGCTGCTGGCACAGGGTTGGATATCTCCTAACGAACACATCGTCCTGTTCAATACCGGCACCGGCCTCAAGTACCCCGGCGTGTTCGAGGATCACTAGATCCAGATGGCTCTGTCCCTACCTGTAAGGCCCACGTGTGATAGGGGGTGTCGAAGGAGGCGGTGTGGGCCTTGACGTCCAGCACCGGCGAGCCGTCGAGGGCGTCCAGCCCGACGACCTGCAGCACGTTGCCCTCGACGCGCCGGACGCGAACAGTGGTCACACCGATGGGGTTGGGACGGCGGGGGCTGCGGACGGCAAACACCCCACGCAGTGGCCGGCTGGAGTCGCCCCGGGGGTGGACTTGCAGATCATAGCCCACAGATCGGTGACACCAGAAAAGGACCAAGACGTCGTCGCCGGCCTCCAGACCCAGCAGGCCGTCGGTCAGCGCCGGGTCGAGCACGATGCGGGCCGGTCGCGCCTGCAATTCGTCGTGTGAGAGCGCCTCATCGCCCGCACCCCGTTCCACGTGGCCGATGGGATGGAGGGTGATGGGCTGGAATTCGAGGTTTGGGATTTGGGCTTTGCTCACGTCCCCGCTTCCCACGAGGTCAGGTACTGCTCCTGCTCCGGCGTCAGTACGTCAACCTCGACGCCCATCGCCTGCAACTTGAGCCGGGCGATCTCCTGGTCAATATCCTCCGGCACCGCGTAAACCGTGCGCTCCAACTCTTCGGCGTGACGCATCATATACTCGGCGCAGAGAGCCTGGTTGGCGAAGGACATGTCCATCACCGCGCTGGGGTGGCCCTCGGCGGCGGCCAGGTTGACCAGCCGACCTTCCGCCAGCAAAAAGATGCGCCGTCCGTCGGTGAGGGTATACTCATCTACGGAGGGGCGGACGCGGCGCGGCGGCCCTACGGCCAGTTCCTCCAGGGCGGGGATGTTGACCTCTACGTTGAAGTGGCCCGAGTTGGCGACGATGGCCCCATCCCTCATCACCTCGAAGTGATGCCGGTCAACCACGTTGACATCACCGGTGGAGGTGATGAAGATGTCGCCCTGCGGCGCGGCCTCCTGCATCGGCATCACCCGGTAACCGTCCATCACCGCCTCCAGCGCCCGCAGCGGGTTCACCTCGGTGACGACGACGTTAGCGCCCAGCCCCTTGGCCCGCATGGCGATGCCCCGGCTACACCAGCCATAGCCCCCGACAACGACGATCTTGCCAGCGATGAGGACGTTGGTGGCGCGAATGACGCCGTCCATCGTGGACTGCCCTGTGCCGTAACGGTTGTCGAAGAAGTGCTTGGTCAGGGCGTCGTTGACGGCGACGATGGGGTAGCGCAGCACTCCCTCTTTCGCCATCGCCCGCAAGCGGATGACGCCGGTGGTGGTCTCCTCGGTGCCGCCGATGACGTCGCCGATCAGTTCGGTGCGCTCCTTGTGGAGTGTGCTCACCAGGTCGGCCCCGTCGTCCATCGTGATCTGGGGCTTGTGGTCGAGCGCGGCGTGGATGTGCTTGTAGTAAGTCTCGTTGTCCTCCCCCTTGATGGCAAAGACGGGGATCTCGTGGTAGGACACCAGCGCCGCCGCCGCGTCGTCCTGGGTGGAGAGGGGGTTGGAAGCAGTCAGCACCACATCCGCCCCGCCGGCCTGGAGGGTGCGAGCCAGGCTGGCCGTCTCGGTGGTGATGTGAAGACAGGCAGAGAGGCGCACGCCCGCCAGAGGCTTTTCTTTGGCGAAGCGCTCACGGATGAGGCGCAGCACCGGCATCTCCCGCTCCGCCCACTCGATGCGCAGGCGGCCGGCGGGGGCCAGGCCGAGGTCTTTGATGTCGTGATCAGTTGGCATGTGAATCTCCTTTGGGTTGCTGGATACTGGATATTGGATATTGGATACTGGTTGGTGGTCCTCCTGGCGAAAGCAGGGCCTTCGAGAAAGGGACAGTAGCGTTCGAAGCCCAGCCGCTCGTAGATACAGATGGCACCCACATTGTCCTGACCGACGTTGAGCACAACGTCACGGATGCCGCGATGCAGGAGTTCGGCCACGACGGCGCTAGTGGTCGCCGTGCCGTGGCCCCGCCCCCGGTAGTCCGGGTGGGTGAAGATGTTGCCCACAGCCGCCACGCCGTAGGTCGGGCTGACCAGGTGGGTGCCTGCGGCTGCCACCAGTTGGCCGTCCGCGAGGACGCCGTAGAAGGCACCTTCGTGCATCTGCGCGGGGCCAAAAGCGTTGCCCCTGCCGAGGACGTATAACTCCGCTAGTCGGTTGGAGTGGGCGGGCGTGAGCCGGACGCAGTTGCCCTTCACGGGCCGGAAGTGCGCAGGCTGCAGCACCATGCGCCACATCGGGATCGTCTCGTCCCAGGTGTAGAAGTTGCGCGCCACTGGCAGGTGCTCTGGACGACAGGTAAGATAGACCCGTTCAGGACACAGCACGTTCTCAAGAATGGCTCGCAGGCCGTCAGCGTCACCCATCAGGAACAGGGCTGGCAGCTTCAGGCCGCGGAAGTGTAGCATCAGGGCTCGCAATTGGCCCGCCTGTTCCGCTCCGGCCCACGTGCTCTGAGCGAACATCTCCGGCTCCAGGTCGCCAATAGCGTACGCGGCGTAGAGGCGGTCAGTCTCCAGATAGGCCAGGATTTGGGATTTGTCGGTGAGTTTGCCAGTTTTCCACATCGGTAGGAAACAGGTCTAGGAAACAGGTAGATCAGGAACGAATGTTTCGATCAATTCAATGAGGTCTCTGGCCCGCTTGAGATTGGCTTCCACTTCCTCACGGCCAGGCTTTGCTCCGAAGAAGGGATAGCGCTCTTGAATGTAATAGGCTGTGACACCTCAGCACAAAGGCGACGGAATCTCTTCAGGCTCAGCTCATGCCTGGCAGCTTCTTCCAGAAGGGCTCTCAGGTCGTGAATACGCTCTAGTTTCCAACCCTTGGACAGAAGGAACGCCTTCAGGTACTTTTCCAAGGCCTGCTGGAGGTGAAAGGCTGCATCGGTGACGTCTCCCTCTGCCAGTCGCCTGGGCACACGCTGAAAGTCCTCCGCAGCGATTTGGAGCCAATCGGCCGGATATGTGGACTCTCCTTCAGCGGGCATAGAGCACCTTTCTTTTTGTCAGGATTTCCTCAAAGAACTGATCGCCTTTGGTACGTCTTTCTTCCAGTTCGGTCGGGGTGAGCACTAGTGGTGAGAAAGGGATTGCCCCTACGATATCTGCCGCCAATTCACAAACCTCTGCCCAGCGTTTAGGGAACGATTTGTCGGTTTCCTTCAAAATGAGAAGATCAATATCGCTGGCTGCGTCGGGCTCTCCGTACGCATGGGAGCCGAAGAGGATGATTCTCTCTGGTTGGTATTCCGTGATCAGAACTCTGACGATCACTCTCAGTAGAGATTGAATGTCCTTTGCCATTACTCTCCCTCCCCAACCAACAGTGCATCGAGCATCCCTTCATCGTTGAAAGACCGCCGGAAGCGAACGACGAATTCTGCCAAGGTGTAGTGGTGGCTTTGCGGGCCGGGCTGCTCCAGGGTGTAGGTGGCGGCCAGTGCGCCCACCCGCCCCGCCAGGTCCCAGGAAAGGCCCAGGGCCAGCCCTTTGATCAACCCGGCCCGGAAGGCATCGCCCACGCCGGTGGGGTCGTCAACACGCTGAGGGGGCACCGGCGAGATGTCATGGACAGCCTCGTCCACCCAGATGCGCGCCCCCTCCGCCCCCAGCGTGACGACGCAGGCGCGGGCCGGAGCGGAGCGGATCGCCTCCGCGCTCAAGCCGGTCTTTTCCTGCAACATTCCGAACTCGTACTCGTTGACGACCAGTAGATCGCATCCTTCCAGCCCGGCCTGTAAGTCTTCGCCGGAGAGGCGGATGATCTGCTGGCTGGGGTCGTACAGATAGGGGAGGCCCAGCTCCCGGCACTCGGCGGTGTACTTCAGCATCGCCTCTGGGTCGTTGGGGGAGATGACGACCAGATCGGCCTCCAGGTCACAGAGAGACAAGGCGCGGGCGCGGGCCATGGCACCGGTGTAGAAACTGGCGATCTGGTTGCCATCCAGGTCGGTGTTGACGAAGAAGGAGGCGGTGAACAGGTCGAGTTCGTCGCGGGTGAGGGACGTGCCCACTCCGTGCTGCTCCAGCCAGGTGCGGTATTCGCCGAAATCCTGCCCCACGGTGCCCATCAGCCGGGGCCGCTCTCCCAGCAGCGCCAGGTTATAGGCGATATTGGCCGCGCATCCTCCCCGCTGCCGCCGCATCTCGTCCACCAGGAAACTGACCGAGAGATGCTCGATCTGGTCGGGCAGGATGTGCTCGACGAAACGGCCCGGAAAGGTCATCAGGTAATCGTAGGCGATAGAGCCGGTGACGATGACGTTCATTCCTCCTCCTGTTTCTCCTCCTTGACAATCCGGCTCATCGGGAGCAGCCGGTCGCGTATGATGACTTTCAATGCCCACAGTCCATCCCACGGGCGGATCTTCTTCCCCTCGGCGATGGTGCGCGGGCGGTAGGTGATCGGCACTTCTACGATCTCGTACCCGGCCCGCAGAATCTTGTCGGTCAGTTCAAAGTCCAGGTCGAACCCCGAGCCGGTCAGGTTGAGCGACTTCAGGACGTCCACTCGCACCATCTTAGCGGCGGTCGCTACATCTGTCAAGCTGGCACCGTGAAGGATATTGGTCAGCCAGGTGAGTAAACGAACCCCCAGGTAGTTGGCCAAGTACTTGTAGACCACCCGCCCACCCAGGATACGGGAGCCGTAGATGGCGGCGGGATGGCCGTTGGCGACCTGCTCCAGGAACAGGGGATAATCCGCCGGGTCGTATTCCAGATCGGCGTCCTGGATGATGGCATAGTCGCCGGTGCAGTGGGCGATGCCGGTGCGGACCGAAGCTCCCTTACCCAGATTGCGCGGATGGAAGATTACCTGCACGTCCGGCATGGCCAGTTTCTGCAAAAGTTCCCGTGTCCCGTCGATGGAGAAGTTGTCCACGACGATGATCTCTTTTTCCCACCCCGGTCCTATGTCCACCGCCCGGACGCTGTCTAGGACGGTCAGAATTGAGTCTCTTTCGTTATAGGTGCAAGTGATAGTGGATAGTTTCATGTGGATTGCGAATTGCGAACTACGAATGGGCTCGGAAACAGTCGGCAAAGGCTTCCAGCACATAGGCGATGCGCGTGTCATCCAGGCCGGGGTAGACGCCGACGAAGAAGGTGGAGCGGAGAACAAGGTCCGAGTTGGGCAGTTCGCCCACGGTACGGTGCTCAATATGGCGATAACCGGGCTGCCGGATGATGTTGCCTGCAAAGAGCAGCCGTGTCTCGACGCTTCTTCCCTCCAGCCAGCTTATCAGCTCGCGCCGCGTGAAAGGGACGCCAGGACGGACGGTGATGGGGAAGGCAAACCAGGAAGGGTCGGCCCGCTCGCTCCACACTGGCAGGATCAAGAGTTCTTCGTAGGGCTTCAGCCCCTCGTAGAGGCGGGCAAAGTTGCGTTGACGGGCAGCAACAAAGTCTGACAGTTTGTCCAACTGAGACAGTCCGATGGCAGCCTGTACGTCGGTCATCTTCAGGTTGTAGCCGACCTCTGTGTATAGATAGCGATGATCGTAGGGCTCCTCCAGGCCGGGGATCTCCCACTCAAACCGCCGCCCGCACGCGCCGGTGGGTGGACTGTCGTGGCGGCACCGGCAATCACGCCCCCAGTCCCGCACGCTCTGGGCGATGTGGGCCAATTGGGGATCATCGGTGAGCACTGCGCCTCCCTCGCCGGTGGTGATGTGATGGGCGGGGTAGAAACTCAGGGTTGCCAGGTCGCCGAAGGTGCCGACCATCTGGCCATCGTAGGTGCTTCCCAGCGCGTCGCAGGTGTCCTCGATGACGTAGAGATCGTGGGTGCGGGCGAATTCCATCACCGGCTCCATCTCCACCGGGTTGCCCAGTGTGTGGGCGAAGAAGAGGGCGCGCGTGCGGTTGGACAGGGCCGGCTCCAATTGTGCGGGATCCAGGTTGTACGTCCCCAGTTGGCAATCCACGAACACCGGCACCAGGCCGTTCTGCACGATGGGGGCAACGGTGGTAGGAAAGCCTACCGCCGGGGTGATAACTTCGTCACCTGGCTCCAGCGGCCGCTCTAGGCGATGGGAGCGGAGGGTAGTCACGACGACGAGGTTAGCCGAGGAGCCGGAATTGACTGCCAGCGCATGGCGCACACCGACACACTCTGCCAGCCGGTGCTCGAATGTCTCGGCGTTGGGGCCGGCCGTGAGCCAGAAGTCGAGGCAGGCATCCACGGCGGCCGTTAGTTCCCGTTCGTCGTAGACTCGGCCAGCGTAGTGGATGCGGCTCTCTCCCGGCACGAAAGGGGCTGGCGTGTGGGCCTGCTGGGCATAGAGGGTCACCAGGTCAAGGATCTGGCGACGGAGAGTGTTGGCCTCAGAATCGGTCATAGTCTAATCTCCGACTTGGTGACGTTAGGTTTGGAGATTGTCGGCAGAACTGCAATGTCATGCCGGCTCAAAGGACCCCAGAGGGATTTCCATTGACCTGAAGGTTTCCTTTTCGCTCAGCATAGCCTCGATCTCTTTCAGCACGTGGGCTTTGTAATACCGTTCTCCACACTGGTCGCATACACCGGCGGGAACATTCTCCACAATAGCCACCAGTTGATCGCCTCACCAGCATGCTTTGGTCACCAACCGTTCTTGCACTCTCCCACCACAAAAGGTGCAGTCGTCGTATTCAGCCATCTCTTACCTCCTTGCTCTTGTCCGAGCGTCAAGCCACTTGGGCAGCGAAGGTATATACACAGTGATGATCCGCAACGTTCCTTGGGGAGACCTGCCGCACACCACATGAATGGGGTAACCTGTAACCCCGTAGCCCAGGATAAGACAACTAGGCCCTCTCGGATCGTTAGGCGCTTATAGCGCCGACAGCGACAAAATTTTGTCGATAAGTGCAAACCATTGCACTCCAAGCGCCCTCTTGGCAACTGCCCCGAAGGGGCCTCATTTTCCGGGCGCAGTCCCGGACAATGCGTAGTGCCTAAACACTGAAATTCTTGTACATTGAGCAAGAATTTTAACGCAGAGCCGCAAAGTCGCAGAGGGTTTTCCTTCTTTGCGTCTCTGCATCTTGGCGTCTTTGCGTTGAATCCTTTTTGGTTCCGGTTCGTCCGGGTTGGGATAACTTTTGAGAATCTCCGCGTCAAGCAAAGCACGTTCCGCGTCAGCAATCAGTATCCTGTCGGCCTGGCGCTCTCGCTCTGCGTGTTCGGAGAATTCGTACTCTCCTGCCTGCACCTGAGTTCGAATCGAATCCAATCCAGTTCTATGTGATCTTTGCGCTCAGACATTAGTGGGGTTCCCCCTGCACCCAGACTATTGTACGCCTCAATCCTTCCTCCAGCCCCACCCGCGCCCGCCAGCCGGTCAGCCGGGCCGTGAGGTCGGCGTCGGCGGCCAGGTGCATGACCTCGCCGGGGCGGTAGGAGAGGGCCCCCACCAGGATGCGTCCCTGTGCCTCTGTCATTTCCCAGATACGTTCCACTGCTTGGCGAACCAAACAGGTTTGTCCTGTACCCAGGTCTATACTCTCTCCTCCAATGCCGGGCGCGGTCGTCGAGGCCAGAAGTGCCTCCACTACGTCTTCCACGTAGATGAAGTCACGCCTCTGCTCCCCCGGCGTCATCGGGAAGTCCTCTCCGGCCAGGGCCGCGCGGATGGCGGCGGGCACCAGCATGTGCACCGGCTGTCCTGGCCCATACACCTGGAAGGGCCGCGCAGTGACGACGGGCAGGCCGTGTGCTCGCCAGTACATCCGCCCAAAGGCCCAGGCAGCTACCTTGGAGGCAGCGTAGGCGTTGAAGGGGTCAAGCCCCTCCGCACCCTCGCGTGCTCCGTATTCGTAGCTAGTGCCGACGAGCACCACGCACCGAACGTTCCGCCCCCGCAGCGCCTCCAGCAGATGTAGCGTACCGCCGGTGTTCACTGCCAGTGCAGCCAGCGGTTCGATGCCGGGGTCGGTGACGCCGGCGGCAGCCAGGTGGAATACGACCTGCGGCGCGGCCTCGGATGCGGCGGCTTGCACTGCTCCGGCATCGCGGATGTCAAAGATCAGTCGTTGAGCCTGCCCAGGCAGCCCTGCGACACGTTCGGGCTTTTCATCGGGAGCCACCCCCGCACAAACCCGTGCCCCGGCTTCCACCAGCCACTGCACAAGACGCTGGCCGATAAAGCCCGTGGCTCCGGTGACGAGGACGCGCTTGCCCGCCCAATCTACCGACTCAGAAACTCCCGATACCATTCCAGCGTCTCCCGCAGCCCCTCCTCGAGCGCATAGCGGGGCGTCCAGCCCAACGCGCTGCGGGCCTTGCTGCTATCCAGGTACTGGGCTTGAATCTCATTCGGTGCGTCGTTCAGAACTACCGGCTCCAACTCCGGGTGGCCGGAGACCGCGATGATGGCCTGCACCATTTCCATGACCGACTTGGGGTCATCCATCCCAAAGTTAAACGCTTCCCCCCTCATCCCCGGCTCGTCCAGGCGCTCGGCCAGCGTCAGGTAGGCATGGACGGCGTCCTGAATGTAGAGATAGTCGCGCAAGAGGGTGCCGTCGGAACGGACGATGGGACGCTCGCCTCGAATGAGGCTGCGCATCGTGCCGGGAACGATGCGGTTCCAGTTCAGATCGCCGCCGCCGTAGAAGTTGGCGAAGCGAGAAACGGCGACTGGTAGGTCGTAGGTAACGAAGTAGGCACGGGTGATGAGATCGGCGCAGGCTTTAGATACGTCGTAGGGATAACAGCCTAGTAAGGGGGCATCCTCAGTGTAGGGCAGTTTCTCCTGCTCGCCGTAGGCCTTGTCAGAGGAGGCGACCACCACGCGTGCGATCCTGGGCGAACGCCGGGCCGCCTCCAGCACTGTCCAGGTGCCCTTGATATTGGTCTCGAAGGTGGAGAGAGGAGCCCGGTTGGCGATGGGGACGATGGTCTGGGCTGCCAGGTGGAAGATGGTGTCGATCTCGTACTCGTTGAGCACTCGCTCAATGAAGAAGTAATCGCTCGCGTCACCGCGCACGACGACGATGCGGTCCTGGTAGCCCGACCTGCGTAGGTGGGAGAAGGGTACCTCGTCGCGGATCAGGCCAACGACGTCGGCCCCCGCCTCGACCAGGGCGATGGTCAGCCAGGAACCTAGAAGGCCGGCACAGCCAGTAACGAAGACGGAACGGTCTAGCCAGAAGGAGTGCGGACTGCGAACCGGAGGTTGCGAGTTATGGGCCATGGAGTTTCTCACTCCCAAGTTTTCCACGGGGCACCTTCGCGCCAGAAGGCGTCCAACTCCAGCGCCTCTTTGAAGGTGTCCATCTTGCGCCAGAATCCAGTGTGATGGTACGTCATTAATTGCTCATCAGCCGCCAGACGGCACAGAGTCTCTCTTTCCAGATGGACGTTGTCACCCCCGGCCAGGTAATCCAGTACCCCACGCTCGAAGACCATGAAGCCAGCGTTGATCCAGTGCTCCAGTTGCGGCTTTTGCTGATATTCAGTCACTTGCCCCGTCTCGTTTACCTGGAGGATGCCATACTGCGACCGTGGGCGTACGCTGGTCACAGTCGCCAGTCGACCGTGTTGCCGGTGGAAGGCCAGCAGCGCGCCTATGTCTACGTCGCCCACCCCGTCGCCGTAGGTGACGAAGAAAGTGTCGGTGTCAATGTACCGTGCGACGCGGTAGATGCGTGAGCCTTTCTCCGTGTGGAGCCCCGTGTAGGCCAAAGTGATCTCCCAGTTCTCCTCTGGCTTGGACCGATGATAGGAGATACCGTCCGACTCACCCAGGCGAACGGTAAAGTCACAGTTCATAGGCCCGTATTCGAGAAAGTGTCGCTTGAGCGCTTCGGCCCGGTGACCCAGCGTGAGAATGAAGCGCGTGTGGCCGTAGGTGGCGTAGATCTTCATCACGTGCCACAGGATGGGACGTCCACCGACCTCGACCAGTTCTTTCTTGGTGGGCGTAGCGTCCTGCATGCGGGTGCCCTGTCCTCCGCAGAGGATGACGACGGGGAGGGAAGGGGTTTTAGGTTGAGTAGTTTCAGGGCTCAAGAGGAGCCTCCATGACTTGCTGCAGACTCGCCACGAACGGCGGACAGGCGATGCCGTTCTGTGCCTCACACAGCGGCAAGGTCCAGTGCAATCTGGCGTACGGGGATCCAGTGTGCTACCTTCTCACGCTGAGCATGCTCAAATGCCAGAATGTCGTCCACCAAGTCACTGACATACTCAGCGACAGGTGCCTTAATCCGGGCTTCCCCGCATTCGCATATCAGCGCTGGGATGTGACTCACGCTGATGGCCAGGGCGTCTTCGTGGAATGTCAGTGTTGTGGTTCCTTCTTTCAACTCTCTGTCGCATACATGACACATAGCTATTTTTCATCACTTTTCCTTCCGCAGGCGATCGCGGATCCACCTGGTTTTGTTTGGCACATAAACGGTCACAACTACCAGGTCCTCGCATCTATCTTTAAGTCAATCACGGTACTCGCACGTTACGCGGACAGGAATATTCCCTTTGATATAGCCAAGAACCAGACAACGGTATCGTTCAGGGTATTTCTCAATGATCTTCCCCGTTAGAAGCACTTGCCTGACGTCACGAGGTATTATTCCCTCCTTGCGCCCCTCAACGATGGCGTGGCCGACGAAAGAGAACTCATTCTATCTGACTTTGGCCTGTATGGTTTCGATGTTAATCTTTTGAGAAGTTGTCATGCCCCTGCAGGGCACCACGAATCACGAAAACACAAGACGGACTCCCGAACTTGTTCGGGGCTGCCCTCAACAAGTTGAGGACTCCGTATCTTCCACTCAGTCTATTTTCGAAGCAGACACCATGATCCTTGGCTCACCTCCAAGGATGAAAATAGTATCAAGTTACGCTCCCGCCGGATGATAATCCGGCGGTGCGGGGGAGGTTATTTTCGGAGTAGACTTCAAGTGGGCTCCCCTGTTACCTGTCTCAGGCTCACCCCGAATGGCGGATAGGCGATACCGTTTTCGGTCACAATACCGGTGACGTAGCGGTGTGGCGTCACGTCGAAGGCCGGGTTCACCACGCGCACTCCCTCCGGCGCGATGGGCCGACCCTGGTAGGTGATCCCGGTGATCTCCTCAGTCGGCCGTTCCTCAATTGGGATGTCGTCCCCGGTGGACAGCGAGAGATCAATTGTGGAGATAGGCACGCATGGATAGAAGGGGATACCGTTGGCCTGCGCTACGACTGCCAGTTTGTAGGTGCCGATCTTATTGGCCACGTCACCGTTGGCTGCCACCCGGTCGGCTCCCACCAGCACGATGTTCACCTGACCGGTGCGCATGAAATGACCGGCTGCG
>Ga0114922_10001472_pt1 | contig 22486 bp, 23 predicted proteins | sample AartaG_FD_100975 | JGI IMG/M metagenome (GOLD analysis project Ga0114922, IMG submission 100975) | Deep subsurface microbial communities from Aarhus Bay to uncover new lineages of life (NeLLi) - Aarhus_00045 metaG | ecosystem: Environmental > Aquatic > Marine > Oceanic > Sediment | place... | reverse complement strand
TCCAGGAATAATGTTGGGTAACAGTGAATCATTTAAAACGCCTTTTCTGATATATTTCATAAAATCTGCGTGTTGCCTTAACATTTTTGTAGGTTTTCGATTGCGATTATTGCTAGGAGTAATGAGGCCAATAGTTTTTTTGTGCTGTTCTTTGACTAATTTCATGCTTTCTGACAGATCACTGTCATTTGAAACAATGACTGCGCAATCATATTTGTCGAGCCACGCGTCATTTAGCAGATGAACAGCTAAATTTACATCAGAACCTTTTTCTTCACTTTTTAATACGTTAACAAACTGTCTTTTTTTGGTATTTGAATTGTGTACTAATGGTAGAGTTACCGCATGAGTAAGATAGTGGCCATAATAAATAGAACATTCAGGAATATAAGTTTGTAACGCGCGTATGTAGATCTGTTGCTTTATTGGTGCTTGCTTATGGTCATCACGAACTGAAATTCTTGCGGTATAATATTTTATTGCTTGTATATCATGGGAATTATTAAGCAGTTTTTGAAAAAGAAACTTTAGATCCAACCATTTATATGGAGTATTTTTTAGTACTCCATAGTAAAGGTTAAAACCGTCAACATAAATGTACGTTCTTTGTTTTTTAATAGTTATTTCCCTGCTAATAAAACAAAGGCCTCTCACGAGGCCTTGTGCCCTAAGATCGAAACCTTAGGGGAAGTAGTAAACATATAATAGCACAATTATGCTGTTGTTTGCAAAAAATCTCCGTACACGTCAAAAAACTTTTCTACCGATAACCAGGGGCCTATTAAAACGTACCAATTCATCTGTAGGAGGTTTTAGTAATTTAACTAACCGTATAATAGGACGAACTGTTGTTACTAGCATTACCAAAGCGTTATGGATTAGATCAAGGCCGTATCTAAAGAAGCTTTTTTCTTTGCGGCCATGTTTCTTCAATTTAATTCGTTTTTCATTTTCACAACGCCATTCACCTGTTTTATGTGCCCAACAGAAGGCTATTGCTAATAAAACAACCAGTTTTTTTATTTTATTGCGGTCAGTAATATGAGTATCTTCAAAATTAAATCCCCTGGATTTTAGGGATTGGAATAAGCTCTCAATTTGCCAACGAAGTAAATATACCTCAATAACATCTTCGGTTTTAATATTGCTAGCAACAATCATTAGCTCTCCATTAGCTGCTTTAGCTCCAGTTACAAAAACAGTACAGCCAAAGATATTCTTAGCTTTTCCTAATGATAATTTTTCGTTTGGCTTCAAATGATAAAATAACCAGGATACATCAATATCTTTGCCATTTTTATTTTGAGTGTTTGTATTATTTCGAATACGAATATAAAAAGGAATCCTTTCTCCGCTTAACCAATTAAACCATTTTCCGCCAATAAACTCTCTGTCAGCTAATAGTCCAGCAATATTATCTTTACCAAAAGTTCTAACAAAGCGATTAATTAGTGCGCATCGCTCCCTTGTTGAGGAATTCCCTCTTTTATTTAATACTAACCAATATATTGGAATAGCTATACCTCGATAGACAATCCCTAAAAATAATATATTGAGATCCTTTTTACCCCATTTCCAATTTGTCCTATCCATAGTCAAATATACTTTCTTATTCGTAAACTGAAATAAACGAAAAATAAATTTAGCAACACTATCATAATCAACAGTGCATTTTTCAAAAAATCGTTGCAAGCGCCTATAACGATTTGATAGCTTTACTCGCGTCGCAATCTGATTGGCTATCCTTGTTAAGTTCACTGTCCGTACTATCATCAGCGCTAATAACATCTGCACAAAACATTCAATTCTTCTCTTGTTCCATTTCAATTCTGCGTTTAATATATCTCTGAGCTTGTTGGTCGGCTTCATGGCCAGTATCCTCCTTTGAAAAATTTTTGAAAAATTAAAGGATACTTATACCAATAAGCTCATTTTTTTCAAGTGGTTATGAATAATTTGGGACTTTTTTGACGTGTATGGAGGCAAAAAATATTATAATATCTATAAATAAAATTTGTGATGTTAAATCCTATTATAAAGATTTTATGAGACAAATTTGGGGCACTAAACCGCAAATAGTAGCGAAAATCAGTAAAATGTGGCAGCATTAAATTTTTTGCAAGCCATTGATTTAATTGTTATTGTTTGTTATGTTAAGTTTGGATTTTAGGAGTTAAATATGGAATTAAAGCAAAAAATATTAGATATTATCAAAAAATCTGGTTTAGCAAGTTTTGCAACAATTACTAATGATGGTAAACCATGGGTTCGCTATGTTTCTATGACTGTATCAGATGATATGACAATTCGATTTTCAACATTTATAAATTCTCGAAAAGTTGCTCAGATCAAAAAAAATCCAGAAGTTCATTTGACTTGTGGTGTAGTTGATCCTGAAAAATGGCAGGATTACTTGCAAATACAAGGTGCTGCAACTGTATCCACTGATAAAGCGGAGAAGGAAGCGTTTTGGAATGATGAGATAGCGCAATTTTTTAAAGGACCAGATGATCCTGATTATGCAGTTGTTATCGTCAAGTCATATAGAATAGAGTATTGGAATATAGAAAAATGGCAGCCAGAGATTTGGGAAGCTGGGAAATAAAGAACGTATTATTTTTTCAGCTCACTAACTGCTAGCACTTTTTCAGTTTGTTGTTTACGGAATTCGTGTAGAGCTTTCCGATATTTAGGATATTTATTACTAAGAATTGCTGCTGCAAATAAAGCTGCATTGATAGCTCCAGCCTTACCGATTGCAAGTGTTGCAACTGGTATACCAGCTGGCATTTGGACAATTGAGAGTAAAGAGTCGATGCCATTTAATGCCTGAGTTTGCATTGGAACTCCCAGAACTGGCAAAACTGTTTTAGCTGCTATTACTCCAGGCAAGTGTGCTGCACCGCCGGCACCGGCAATAATAACTTCAAGTCCACGTTGCTCGGCTGACTGTGCGTAAGAAGATACTGCATCTGGAGCACGATGGGCAGAAAGTGCTTTAGCTTCATAAGGAATATTAAGTTCATCTAAAGTTAAGGCGGTATGTTCCATAACTGGCCAATCGGACTTTGAGCCCATGATAATTCCAACTAATGTTTGCATGAGATTCTCCAAAATGAGTTTGTTTTTTGGTAAATTAACTTAAAAATAATATTATGGCAATTGTTTTTTCTCAGGCATAGGTTTTATTTTGGAAGCTAATATAGAATAAATGGCTGGGATTACAAATAAAGTAAATAAAGTACCGATGCCCATTCCAAATATGATAACAAACCCCATTTGTGAGCGGCTGACGGCGCCAGGACCTGATGCCATTGCTAGGGGCAGCCCAGCAAGGATTATTGCAGACGTAGTCATTAGAATCGGCCGCATTCGAGTAGCAGCGCCTTCAATAATAGCTTCATGTAATGGTAATCCACGGCGTTGTTGTTGGTTGGCAAATTCTACGATTAAAATTCCATTCTTAGTAATTAAACCAACTAATGTCACTAAACCGATTTCGGTATAAATATTTAGGGTGCCGTGGCAGATATGTATTCCAAGTAGAGCTCCAGCAAAAGCAAGTGGTACAGTTAGCATGATGATGAAAGGATCGCGAAAGCTTTCGAATTGGGCTGCTAAAACCAGATAAATAAAGATAAGAGCGAAAATAAATAATCCAGTCGTAGCACCTGCAGTTTGGATATATTGCCGAGATTCATGTGCATAATTAATATGGATATTTTGAGGCAATGTTTTCTTAGCTAAGTTTGACAGATAAGATAAAGCGGTTCCAAGGCTTACTCCAGGAGCTAAGTTGGCTTTGATTGTTGCTGAGCGTAGTTGCTGAAAGTGATTTATTGATTCTGGAATAATCTTCTTATTGAAATCAACTAAGTTACTCAAGGGCACCATTTCACCACTTTGAGTTCGTACATTTAGGATATTCAAAGCATCAGGTATATCTCTATAATTGCGATAAAGTTGCGGCAAAACTTCATAACTACGTCCTTTAATATTGAGATAATTAATTCTTGGTTTGCTCAGAAATGTGTTCAAGCTCAATGATATTTGATCCATATTTATGCCAAGATCGGCGGCTCGATTGCGATTTATGTTAATATTTACTTGTGGCTGGTCAATACTTAAATCATTAGTAATATTTACTAGTCTGCCCCATTGTTGTACTTCTTGGACAAACTTGTTTGATTCTTTTTCTAGATCCTGATAATTGCCTAGAGTGCTTAAAACCAATTCTACAGGTGTATAGCCACCGGATCCTGGTATTGCAGGAGGAACGGCGGGAAATGCTTCGATACCGGGAATTCCCCATATTGGTGCAAAAAGAGAGTCTCTAATCTGCATAGCTGTACGTTTGCGTTGATCCCAGTCTTTTAACTTGATAAGAGAGAAAGCGGAATTAGTTCCAGAGAAGCCATTGACGATCATGTAGCTATCCATTTCAGGTATTAAATTTTTATAAATTGGAGCTAGTTTAGCAGATCGTGGCTCCATGTAATCTAAATTTGCAGCTCCTGGTCCCTTCATAATGGTAAATATAATACCTTTATCTTCATTAGGCGCGAGATCATGTTGTGTTGTTGCATATAAAAGGTAAGCACATCCGTAAATAATTAAAGCACCGATAACAACTATGTATCGAAATTTAATGATAAAATGCAGTATTTTTTTATAAACATCACGCAACTTAGAAAATACATTGTCTACGTAGCCAGAGAATCCTGCTTGTAGGTTTTTGTTACTTCGATAGATTTTTGAACACATCATGGGTGATAATGTTAGAGCAATGAAACCAGAAACCAGGACAGCACCAGCGAGAGCAAAAGCAAACTCGGTGAATAATTGGCCTGTTAGGCCAGTCATAAAGCCGATTGGTGCGTATACTGCGACTAGTGTCAAAGTCATCGCAATAACTGCGAATGAAATTTCTCTAGCTCCAGTAAGTGCTGCTTGTTTTGGAGATAGTCCATGTTGTATATGACGGTGGATATTTTCTGATACTACAATGGAGTCATCAACTACTAAACCAATGGCTAATATAAAAGCCAATAGAGTTATAGTATTTATGGAAAAATGAAAAGCTAGCATAATAATGCAGGCGCCTGCTAAAGAAAGTGGGATGGTAACTATAGGAATTAGTACTGTCCTGAAAGATCCAAGCATTAGAAATATAACTAAGAAGACGAAAGTACAAGCTTCAAGTATAGTTTTTACCACTTCTTTTGTAGAAACTTTAATAAACCTTGTGGCGTCGAAAAGAGAATTAAAAGTTGTTCCTTTCGGTAAATTTTCTTTGATATGTGGTAACACTTTAGTAATCTTTTTCTCGACATCTAAAATATTAGTATTAGGTTTTGCAATTACAGATAAAAATATGGGATTTTTATTATCATTTACTCTTGCAGAAAAATCCATGTTTTGCGCACCTAATATTGCTTCGCCTATGTCTTTAATTCGTACCAAATTTCCACTACTATCTTTACGGATCACTAAGTCATTGAATTGTTTAGCATTTTTCAGATCTGTGGAGCTATATAAATTGATTTGCTGAAACTTATCTTTTAATGATCCAGCGGCGGCAATGATGTTTTGTGTTTTGACAGCATTAAAAACGTCGCTAGCAGTAACGTTATGAGCTGCCATTTTGTAAGGATCTAACCAAATACGCATTGCATATTCGCGGCCGCCAAGAATTTTAGCTGTGGCAACTCCATCGATAGTTTGAATTTGCGGCTGAACAACACGAATCAAATAGTCGGTAAGTTGTTTTTGATTCATCGAGGTACTTGAAGCAGTAAACCATTGCATCGGGAAATCAGGACTTTGTTTAGTTATTACTGGATCATAAATACCTTGTGGTAATTCACCTCGTACCGCTTCTACTTGGTTAGTGATATCAGTTATGGCTGTATTTACGTCATAACCAAGGTTGAGGTTAACTGTAACTGTAGTTTGCCCCTGAGTGCTTTGTGAAGTGATGTAATCGATACCATCTACCGAAGATACTGCTTGTTCTATAGGTGTAGCAACGAACCCTTCCATTACCTCTGAATTAGCACCGGGATATTCGACAACGATATTTACTATTGAGGTGTCGATTTTGGGATATAAACGGACGTCCATTTTAAAAAATGAAACAATTCCGGCGGTGAGTATTAATAAACTAATGCATGTAGCAAATACCGGACGTTGAATAAAAATATCTGTGAATCTTTTTTGCATTGTCTCTATTTTTGTTTTCTATTGGTAATTTGGGCAACACTTTGTTGATATTCTTGTTCGGTTATAACAGAACTGCCATCAAACAATTTTACTTGCCCGCCGATAACAACTATATCGCCATCATGCAATCCCTGTGTGATAATGATCTGGTTATTTTTTAACATCTTCCCTATGGTGATGTTGGTTTTAACTGCCTTATGATTTATCATGCGATAGACGTAATTGCCTCTCGTTGAGTAAACCAGTGCGGTTGTTGGAATCACTACTATAGGATATGCGTGTTTGATTTTTATTTGCACTTCGACAAAGGTTCCGGGTACTAAAATGCGATCATTATTAGGAACAGATGCTTGTACGCCTATCATTCTAGTATTTAAGTCAACAATTGAATCAATAGCAGAAATTTTTCCATTATAAGTTTTTGGCAAAGCATCAGAAGTAATTGCCACCTGATCTCCTACTTGAATTTCTCCTTGGTAAACTTGAGGCACACTAAAATCGATCATCATTGGATCAACGGATTGTAAACTTACTAAATCCTTGCCGGGATTAACATAATCACCGAGACTAACCTTGCGTAAACCAAGTTTGCCACTAAATGGTGCAGTCATTAAGTACTGTTTTAATTGGGCATTTTGCAAATTAACTTCTGCTGTGGCGCTATCGAGATTTGCTTTTAGTTTATCTAGTTCTTCTTTACTAACAAATTTTTTCTTATATAGCTTTGAATTTCTTGCATATTCAAGTTTACTTAATTTGAGTTGTGCTTGTGCTTTTTCAAGTTGCGCTTTTATAACATCAGGGTATATCTGAATTAAAGGCGTGCCTTGTTTTACATATTGACCGGATTTAAAGTAAATTTTAGTAATTCTGCCAGGTATTTCAGGGCTTAACATGATTCCATTAAATGCAGAAATGGTACCAGTGCTCGAAATTGAATCTTGCCAAATTTTGCTTTGCGCTTTTGCAGTTTCAACTACTGTTGGCGGCATTTGATGTTTTTGGCTGGCATTATTTTGTTTCGCTAGGATTGTCAAAGTAAATCCACAGCAAAATAATAGCATTATTGCTAGTATCAGGTATCTTTTACACATGTCTCTTTCTCAATAAAATATAATCCTATATTTATACTACTATTTTCGACGTATTTAGCAAGTATAGTATAGACGTAAATTTTTTTGATTTAATCTTGATATTGCCTGCATAAATATAGCAAATGAGCCATGTTAGAGTTATAATGTCTTCCTTATTATGAGGGTTATATATGTTTAAACAAGGATGCCTATTTTGCTGGGCGGTTGTAGTTCGTTTCTTTCGTGAAGATATTCCAATGCAAGCAGCTGCTCTTGCTTATATTAGCTTATTATCAATTGTTCCACTTATGACCGTTAGTTTTTCAGTTTTAGCGGTGTTTCCTGTATTTCAGGGTTTAGGAAATAGAATTCAGGAGTTTGTATTTAGTAATTTTGTTGCTTCGGCTGCTCAAGTAGTACAACAGCAACTGCAGGTTTTTATAAATCAAACTAAAACATTGTCGGTTCCTGGAACATTTTTTCTATTGATCGCGGCGATATTAGTAATTTTCGCTATGGAATATGCTTTTAATAAAATTTGGCGAGTTCAAAAAAGGCGCAATTTTATGCAAGCGTTCGTCATGTATTGGGCAGTATTGACGTTAACTCCTATTTTAGCAGGTATCGGTTTTTTACTCAGTTCTTATTTAATGTCTTCACAATTTATTTCCGTCATCATGAAACCCGAAATAAGAAATGTGATACTAACTGTGTCTCCTTATGTGTTTACTTTTTTAGCTTTTGTTTTATTATATATTATAATACCTAATTGCAGGGTTAAAGTTTGGCATGCGACTGTAGGAGCAATAGTAGCAACAATATTGTTTGAGTTAGCAAAATATGGTTTTACGTTTTATATTGTCCATTTTCCAGTTTATAGATTGGTATATGGTGCATTGGCAATTATTCCTATCTTTCTTGTTTGGCTATATTTATCTTGGTTAGTTGTGCTTTTTGGGGCGTTAGTTAGCCACTCTGTAGGAGCTGATCTTTCTGCTCCGGCAAAATGACACCCAACGAAATTACCATCTTTAGTGCTTCATCTATACTGATGTCTAATTCTATAGTGTCATTGCGCGGTACTATTATTAAGTATCCTGAAGTTGGATTTGGTGTAGTTGGTATAAAAATAGTTACCATCGCCTCACCGGTTTGCTCTTCGACTTTGTTAAAACCATTACCAGTTTGAAAGGCAATGCTCCATAGTCCTTTCCTTGGATATTCAACTAATAAGACTTTACGAAATGACATATCGCCGGAAGTGAGTATAGTCTGTAATACTTTTTTTACTCCAGAATAAATGGAACGTACTAAAGGGATTTTGTCTAATATCGCTTCTCCAAATGCTACAATACGTTTACCAATAAAATTGGTAACTAATATCCCAGTAATGAAAACCAACAAGATGGTAAATATGACGCCAAGGCCAGGCACATGAAAACCTAGTAATGTGTCTGGTTGATAAGTTTTAGGTAGCAGGGTTATAAAGTCGTCAAAAATATTTACAAAAAATTTGACAAACAATAGTGTGATCCAAATTGGCGCCCATACCAAAATGCCAGCAATTAAATAGCGTTTGATCATTTTAGTCATTATTATTTCCTCGATTTTTATCGATTTTTGAGTTTTTATTCTGACCAGTTTTTTCAGTTTTAATAGTTGTTTCTTGTTTAGATTTATCCTGCTTGGATTGTTCCGCTTTACTTTGTTTTTGCTTTTTTTTGCTGTCTTTAAAATCTGTTACGTACCATCCATTGCCTTTTAGTTGAAAATTAGTTTTCGATATAAGTTTCGATAGTTTTAGTTGCTGGCATCGCGGGCATTTTAACAACGGTTTGTCATCAATTTTTTGTAATTGTTCAAGATGATAATCGCAATTTTTACACTGATATTCATAAATCGGCATTGTTTAAACCCTCAAGTAAGCGGCCTTCTTTAAGTTCAATAATATCTTTAGTGATTTTATCAAGATTTGTAGCATCATGACTAGTTATAACTATAGTCATTTGTTTTTTTGCGATCATTCTTTGTAATGCTTGAATAATTAATCGACCGCTAACTCTATCTATATTTGATAATGGCTCATCTAGTAACAAAACTTCAGGTTGTAAAATTGTTCTGGAAACAAGAGCCACTCTTTTTGCTTCGCCATTCGAAAGTTGAAAATTTTTCCTATGTAAAAATTCGTTATGATTAAGTCCTACCATTTTCAGAGCATCATTGACTCTTTGTTCAAGATTTTTAGTGTTGTTTCTTATTTTTAATCCATAGATGATGTTTTCGAAGACGGTTCTTTCCAGTAATAAAGTATCTTGAAATAACATAGTTACTTTTTTTCTTGATTTTGGTAAAGACTCGTGAGTTACAAGTTGGTTAAAATATTTTATATCACCTTGTTGAGAAGTAAGTAAAAACCCGAGAATCTTTAACAGAGTTGTTTTACCGCTGCCATTAGGACCAGTGATACCTAGAATTATTCCTCGTTCAATATTCAGATTAGGTATGTGTAGAACAAATTCTTGTCCATAAGTAAATTTAATATTATTAAGTTGATAAACAAAATTCATCATTGTGAAAACTTTTCTTTAAATAATGTAATAACGATGTTAACTAATAGGGCAAATACTATTAATACCATGCCCAGAGCTATTCCCATAGCAAATTCACCTTTACCGGTTTCAAAGGCTATAGCTGTGGTAATGGTGCGAGTATACCATCTAATATTACCGCCAACTATCATCGAGATACCAACTTCAGAAACTACTCGGCCATAAGCGGTTAATGCAACGATTAACAGTGCATATCTGGTTTCCCATAAAATAGTTTTGGCAATTTGCTTACTATTAGCTCCGAGAGTCATGAGGTTAAGCGGTAGATTTTTGTTTATATGTTCAATAATATTTCCGGTTAAAGCGATAATAATTGGCAGTGCCAAAATTGTTTGTCCAATTATGATGGCATAAATAGTAAATAATAAATTAAGATTTCCCAAAGGCCCGTTATTTGAAACCAGCAAGTAAACTAATAAGCCGATAACAACCGTTGGCATAGATAGCATAGTATTTACGAATAGTTTTACTATTTTTTTTCCGCGAAAACTCTTTATACCAAATTTAAATCCTAGTGGTATGCCGATTAATAGGCTTATAAATATGGAACAAGTAGAAACTTTAATAGTGGTGAGAATTGCCGAATAAGTGTCAGCATCTCCGTGTGATAATAACTTTACCGCTTGTAAAATCCCATCAAATAAATAATTCATTGTTGATTAGCGTTTGGTATGAATAAATGTTTGTTTAACAATTTATAATTAGCAATTGTTGTTTGAGTTGGTTTTGCAATTAACCAGTTTTTAAACTGTTCTGCCAATTTTATATTTACATTTTTACAATGTTTTGGATTTACTAGAATTATACTGTATTGGTTGAAAAGTATTTTATCATTTTGTACCAGAATTATTAGTGGCGGATGGTTGTGGTAATTTGCTGCGTATTTTATGAAAGTGCCATAATCCGTTAGAGTGTAACCATGTTTTTCAGCAGCCATGTAGATAGTCGCCATCATTCCCTGACCAGATTGGATATACCAAGTTGTTTTTTTCAGTAAATTGATCTTAGCTTTTTGCCACAATTGTTTTTCTTTTTCATTAGTTCCTGAATTATCGCCGCGGCTGATGAAAATAGCCTGTTTAACTGCAATATTTTGTAACGCATTTGTTACTGATTTATTTTTAATTTTAGCAGGATCATTTCTGGGACCAATAATGATAAAATCATTATACATGATCTTAGTTCTTTTGATTCCATAACTTGATTTGATATATTGTCTTTCCATAACGGGGTCATGTACTAATAGAGCATCGGCATCACAGTTTCTGCCTAGTTGTAAAGCTTTACCACTTCCTACTGCAACCCATTTTAATTCTGTACCCGTATCTTTTTTGAATTTAGGAGCTAGATAATTTAATAAACCAGTGTTATCCACACTAGTTGTTGTTGCCAATAGAAGAGATTTAGAATTCGCAGATATATTAGTTAATATAAAGAGCGATGTAAGTACGATTAAAAGTGCTTTTAAAAATTCAATTTTTTTCATATTTATTTTCCTGCCATTCTCGCGAATGCGGGAATCCATTGTTTTTAATGATTTTTTCTGGATCCCGCATCAAGTTCGGGATGACCATGGAAATTGTCATGTTATTCTACTCTTACCAGTATAAATATTTGCTGTTCCGTTTCTTACGAAACCGCATAAAGTCATATTATATTTCTTGGCTGTTTCAATTGCCAAAGAGGAGGGTGCTGAAACTGCAATAATTATTTCCAGACCAGCTCTTGCTGTTTTATTTACCATTTCGAAAGTGATTCGGCTCGATAATACTACTCCACAGCTTCGTAAGTTTTGTTCATTTAATAGGCATTCACCGACAACTTTATCCAGAGCATTATGGCGAGCGACATCTTCTGCAAAAGCAATAATTTTTTTATTAATATCAAAAATTCCGGCTGCGTGAGCACCTCCAGTTGATGCAAAAATCTGTTGTTTGGTTTGTAATCGATGAACAATGTTGAATAAGTTATTAGTAGTTATTTGCAGAGTTTGGGAACATGGTTTGATATTTTTTACTAATAAACTTTTATTATTAACAGTAACTTTAATAATATCTTTTTTAAGTAGAAATTTGCGAATATCACTAATATTCTCAATTATTCCTTTTGTATAAAGAAAACCAATTGCGAGTTGTTTAATTTTTTGGGGTGTGCATAACAAGGTGTATTTTCCGATTCCATCTACAACCAATGTTATATCTTTTTCTATTATCACTTGATCTGATCCCGATCGTGGTATTATTTGATTATTCTCAATACGATGGATTGTTATTTTTTTAATTTGATTTGGTTTTTTCATAAATATATTTATTTTAATTAATGGATATCTATGTTGTGCAGCATAAAAATAATATGTTCAAAAGTTTTTAGTATTTCCTGCATATATTCCTCAACTGCATGCACATTACCTGGTAAAGTGTATATTTGAGTCTTGTTTATTATTCCTGCAACGCTACGGCTTAAGAGAGCATTTGGATTTTTTATACAATATTTCATACGAATATTTTCCATAATTCCCGGAATCATTTTATCGCAAATGTTGGCTACCGTGTCTGGTGCAATATCCCTTGGTCCTATGCCGGTTCCCCCAAGAGTAAATATAATGTCAGTTTCATCTTGTATTGCTTTCTGTAAACATTTTGTTAATTCTTGAGGATCATCAGGCAATAAATTTGTATCAATTTGCCAGTGCCAACGTTTATTGGTTAGAAATTTTTCTAAAATTAATTTAGCTTTAGGGCCTGATTTGTCTTCATACTCTTTAGAAAATGCGCGGTCACTTAGTGTAATGATTAAGAGTTTTAATGTTCTTGGCAGATATTTAATGTAATCACCAGTTCGAATTTTACCGCCACGGACTACTCGGCAGAATATGCCTTTTTGAGGCATAATGCAGTTACCAACTTTCTGGTAGATTGCGCATTTATTGTCATGGCATAATTTGCCTATTTGGGTTAATTCTAACTCAACATCGCCGATATGAAATCGATCTAAAATGGCAGTTTTGTCCAAATCAATTCCGCTTGTAGTAAGATTTTCTGCGAATTCCCCTGGTTTTATCAATTTGTTAGTCTTTTTAACAAAAATATCTATGTTATTTTGATCCAATAAGCTTATCTGTCGATGCCATGTTCCGCTATGAGCATCGCCAATAATGCCTTGGTTATTTATTAATGCTTCTGGAGCAGGATGTTTAATAGTGCCTTTTTGTTCTGAAATATTAATTGATACAATTTTGCCAGTATTAGACACTTTGTTTTTCCTTGTGTAATAATTTAATTTCACCAATTTGCATATTTTTATCTACTGCTTTGCACATATCATAAATAGTAAGTAGCGCTATGTTTACTGCGGTTAATGCTTCCATTTCGACTCCGGTTTTGCCAACACATTTAACTTCGCTTTCTGCAATAATACTATTTTGTGTTATATGTAATTGCACATTTATATTATCTATTGTTAATGGATGGCATAATGGAATTAAATAAGCTGTTTGTTTTGCTGCCCCAATGCCGGCAATTTTAGCTACTGTTAAAACGTCTCCTTTTTGGATTTGGTTCTGACGAATTAATTCTATAGTTTCAGCAGCCAAAAGTATTTTTCCACTTGCAATAGCACGGCGCTGTTGCAATGTTTTGTCACTAACATCAACCATTTTTGCATGACCATATTCATCTGTATGTGAAAAGTTTGCCATTTTTTAACCTCCGATATTATACATCCATTCATTGCTAGTACATGGCATACCTGCCTTAGGTTTATTTTCAATTGCAAGTCTAAATGCTTTTTCGATTCCTAGTTTGCGGATATTGTACCCCATATTTGAAAATAAGCATGGCTTAATAGTGCCTTCACTTAATAGGCGTAGGCGATTGCAGTTTAAGCAGTCTCCGCTTGAACCGCCTTCGACCTTAGAGAATTTTCCTGACTTAAGATCAATTAATTGGATAAAGCGTGCGCTACAACCATTTTCTATTGCAAACCGTTTTATTTCTATACGATCTTGTGAGTCAAAAGATTCGCCTACAATACAGTTTAATTTTATCGGTGTGAGCTGGGCCCTTTGGGTTGCTTTTATCCCATCTAAGACATTCTGAATATTACCGCCGCGAGTTAATTTATAAAATCGTTCAGCATTTAATGTGTCGAGACTAATGTTTACTCGGTGTAAACCGGCATCTTTTAGTGCTTTTGCGTATTGTGATAATAAAATACCATTGGTGGTCATAGCAAAGTCTTCAATGCCATCAATATTTGCTATCATTTTAACAAGATTAATAATATCACGGCGAACTAATGGTTCACCGCCGGTTAAACGTATTTTATTAATACCTAATTGCGTAGCATATTTAACTATTTCTACTATTTCTTCAAATGAAAGTATGTCTTCGTGGCTTAGCCATGTGAAATTGTTTTTTGGCATGCAATATACACAACGTAAATTACATCGATCAATTACTGAGATACGGAGATAATTTATAGTTCTGTTAAATTTATCTTTCATGGAAAAATTTTACTAATTGGTAAAAAATCAACTTCACTGCCCGCTGCTAATTCGGTAATTCCTTGAGGGATTACAAAAAATCCATCGCTTTGCAATAAAGCTGCTGAATGAGCAGAACCGTTATCGTTTACTAGCTGAAGAGTATTATCAATATCAATTTTACAGGGTCGATATTCAGCACGTTTTGCAGAGTCTCTTTTAAAATTTTGCCCTAAAATGTATTTGCTATATTCGATTTTCGTATTGATTCCAGTAATTAATTTTGCTGCCTGTAATACAAATAGATAAAACATTAAATATACTGAAACTGGGTTACCCGGAAGTCCAAATAAAATTTCATTCCCACTAGAAGCGAAAGTCATTGGTTTTCCTGGTTTAACTGCTATTTTATTAAAATGTAGTTTTAGTTCTAGTTCTTTAAAAGCAGATTCAACAAAGTCATATTCGCCAACTGAAACACCTCCAGAAAGAATTACGATATCGGCTGTATGCAAAGCTGTTTTAATTGTTGAAATAGTAGTTTCTTTATCGTCTGGAATTGATAAATTATTAACTATATTAAGATGGTGCATTTGGCACAAACTGGTTAACATCGGTCCGTTAGTATTCATAATTTTGCCTGTTTTGTACTGTTTAAAATCATCAGTAAGTTCATCACCGGTAGAAATTATAAAGACTCGGGGACGGTGTACTACTTTGATTTTCGTTATACCACAAGCAATTAAATTGGCAATTTCCAATGGCCCTATAAATGTCTTGGCCTTTATTATTAAATCACCACGGCATATATCCTCACCTTGCGAACAGATATTTGAGCATTTCTCAGGCGTATGAATATTAACAATGCCATTATTTTCTGATGCATATTCGAGTCGAATGACTTTTGCGGTATTTTCAGGAAGTGGAGCCCCGGTCATTACTTTAATAGTTTTGCCAGAGCTAAGTTTAAATGCTGAAACTTTTCCTGCAGGTACAGTATCTATCAGTTGATATTTGTCACGTTCATTATCAGCTATAACAGCATAACCATCCATTGCTGCCTTATCGAATGGAGGTAAATCCAGACGTGACACAACATTTTCAGTAACTATTCTGCTAAGTGCTTGGTTAACGGGAATCAATTCATTTGGAAGCCGAATTTTGCGTACAACTTGTTCAAGAATGGTTAATGCTTCGTCTAATGGGATCATTTTTTATTATTTTAATTAAAACTTTGTTTCAATTGACTATAGTTTTATCTACAATATCACTGTTTTGTTGTAAAAAGAAGAGGATTTAATATGGTAAAAAGAATCGGTATCGCAATTTTTTTAAGTTTTTTATTTCTAGTAGTTAATATGCCCGCATTTGCAGCTCTATCTAAATCTTCAGGCTATTATGCTGAAGGTAATGTCGGAGTGCGCGACCATCGGGAAACAGCTTTAACTGGCAACGTTGGCTATAAATTAAATAGCAATTTCGGCATAGAAGGCGGAATTGCAGTACTGGCAAAAACTTATTTTGACATAGCTGCCAAGGCTATTATGCCGTTAGATCGGGGCTTTGAAGTATTTGGTAAAGCAGGCGTTACTCAACATGTTTATTTTTATGGGGGACTTGGACTTGGTTATGTATTTACTCCGAATATTTCAGCAACAGCACAGGGTATAGTTATCGCTCATGATTCTGGGAAATATGCGGGCACTCTTGGCTTAACGTATATTTTTTAGAGTAATTTAAGACACTAAAACTATACTTTACAAAATTTTGACACCGAAGATATATTTTGTTAAATTTTCAACCAATCTTCAGGGCAGGGTGAAAGTCCCTACCGGCGGTAGTTTTATAAATTCAATTTTGAATTTATAAAAAAGCCCGCGAGCGCTTCATATGATTGTATGTGAAGACAGCTGATATGGTCAAAATCCATAGCCGACGGTTATAGTCCGGATGAAAGAAGAAAAATATATTTCTTATTTTATCCTGCCTTGATTATATTCATTTGTTTTTTTATTGAAAAGGTATATGTATGAATAACTGTATGCAACAAGCTTTGCAATTAGCTGAACTGGGCAGAAAGACTGCAGCACCTAATCCTATGGTTGGCTGTGTTATCGAACGCGATGGTAAAGTTGTTGGCTGTGGCTGGCATAGAAAAGCCGGTGCGCCGCACGCTGAAATTGAAGCGTTGCACGATGCAGGTGATAAAGCCAAGGGAGCTAATGTCTATGTCACACTTGAACCATGCTGCCATTATGGGCGTACCCCGCCCTGTGTAAATGCTTTGATTAAAGCGCAAGTGAAGTCAGTGCATATTGCTGTTTGTGATCCCAATCCTCTTGTTAGTGGGCGCAGTGTCAAGAAGTTAAAAGAATCCGGCATTGAAGTTTATATAGGTGAGGAGCAGGAAGTTGCCGAAAAGCAGAATGAGGTTTTTTTCCATTACATTACAACTAAACGCCCGTTTGTTATTGCCAAGTGGGCGATGTCTTTGGATGGGAGGATTGCTACTGATTATGGCCATGCTAAATGGATAACAAGTGAAAAAGCAAGGAAATATGTGCATCAGACTCGCAGATTAATGGGGGCAATTTTAGTTGGTGTAAATACAGTGATAAAGGATAATCCGCAATTAACGGTGCGTTTGGTTAATGATCGTATATCAAAAGTTCGTCATCCTCTACGTATTGTACTTGATAGTACTGGTAGAATACCTTTTGATAGTGAAGTTTTAAATGCAGATTTACCAGGAAAAACATTAATTGCAACAACAGAAAAGCCTAAACAAAGTTGGCGCAAGAGATTATTGAAACAAGGTTTAGAAGTGTTAGTTTTACCAGAAGATCAATTTGGAAAGGTTGATGTTAGGGTTTTACTAGATGAATTAGGGAGGCGGGAAATTACTAGTTTATTTGTAGAAGGGGGCAGTGAAACGTTTACTAGTTTTGTAAAAAAAGGGCTAGTCAATAAATTTCATATATATATTGCAGCAAAACTAATAGGCGGTGAAAAAGTAACCACGCCTCTATTAAATTTAGATATTTCTGATATGCCGAATGCTCTGCAATTGGTATATGAAAAATATCGAATGTTGGGTGATGATATTTTTATAGAAGCAAAGTTAATTCGGAGGAATATATGTTTACAGGAATAGTCGAAGGCCAGGGTGAAGTTTTGTCTGCCAATTTTTTTGACAATCAGGCAAGGTTTCGTATTAAGCCGTTATTTTCAATACAAGATTGTAAACGTGGAGAGAGTATCGCTATTAATGGCGTGTGTTTAACCGTTGAGGGTTGTACTGAAAGCTGGTTTGAAGTTTATGCTTCTGCTGAAACTTTGAGTCTTACCAATTTGAAAACAATGACTAAAGGAAAAAATGTTAATCTCGAACGGGCTTTGATGGCTGAACAAAGATTAGGCGGACATTTTGTAACCGGCCATATAGACACTTTAGCGAAGTTCTCGAAAATAACTCAAGCAGCTTCATCACGCATTTTTTATTTGGAGTTCGATAAGAAATTTAACGATTTTTTGGTAGCAAAAGGCTCGGTAGCTTTAGATGGCGTTAGTTTGACTGTTAACCAGTGCGGTGATGGATTTTTTACAGTTAATATTATTCCTGAAACTTTACAGGTGACAACTTTGTCAAAATGGATAATAGGATATGAAGCAAACATGGAAACCGATTTGATCGGTAAGTACGTGCAAAGGAAATTAGGCTATAAGGAAAATTCTTCTAAATTAAATGTGGAGTTTTTACAACAACATGGCTATTTGTAAAATTGAAGAGATATTAAAAGAAATTCAGAAAGGGCTTCCGATCATTCTGATAGATGATGAAAATCGCGAGAATGAAGGTGATTTGATAGTTGCTGCTGAAAAAGTAACTCCGGAAATTATTAACTTTATGGCTAAGAATGCAAAAGGACTTATTTGCCTGGCAATGGATCCCGAGTTAATTGACCAGCTTAATTTGCCACTGATGGTCCAAAATAATACATCACGATTTCATACCAATTTTACAGTTTCAATCGAAGCTTGTTGCGGCATAAGTACTGGTATATCTGCTTTTGACCGGGCGAAAACTATTTTGACAGCAATAAGTGATAACGCAAAACCGGAGGATTTAGTTTCTCCAGGACATATCTTTCCATTGCGTGCCGAAAGTAATGGTGTGTTAGTACGTAATGGACATACTGAAGGTAGTGTTGATTTAGCAAGGCTCGCAGGCTTAAAACCAGCAGCAGTAATGTGTGAGATCATGAATGATGATGGCACAATGGCGCGATTACCTGATCTGGAAAAATTTGCGGAGATACATGATTTAAAGATTGCAACTATTAAAGACTTAATTAGTTATCGTTTAAGATGTGATAAGAGTCTTATTAAACGTATAGTTACTACAAAAATACCGACTGATTTCGGTGAGTTTGATCTGATTGCTTATGAAAGTTTATCAGATTCTTCAGCTCATTTAGCTTTGGTAAAGGGAAATATTGATAATAATGCACCAACATTGGTTCGAGTTCATAGCCGATGTTTAACTGGAGATGTTTTCAATTCAAAACGATGCGATTGTGGACAGCAATTACAATATGCAATGCGTGTTATCGCTAAAGAAGGCCAGGGTGTGATTCTGTATATGGATCAGGAAGGAAGAGGTATCGGCTTGAGCAACAAAATTCGTGCCTATGCTTTACAAGACCATGGAATTGATACAGTTGATGCTAATATACAACTTGGCTTTGAAGCAGATCATAGAGATTATGGAATTGCTGCACAAATATTATTAGATTTGGGTATCTCACAAGTACACCTGTTAACTAATAATCCACATAAAATTACATCATTAGAAAGTAGCGGTTTGAAGGTTATGGAGCGGGTTCCTATTAAGGTTGAATATTGTAAAGAGAATATTAATTATTTAAAAGTTAAAAAAACTAAAATGGGGCATTTGTTAGATTAATAATAAAGAGGAGAAATTATGTTAGAAATAAGAACAATCGAAGGTAAATTACAGGCTGAACAGCTTAAGTTTGCAATTGTTGCAAGCCGTTTTAACGAATTTATTGTGAGTCGTTTAATTGACGGCGCAATTGATTTTTTAGTTCGGCACGGAGCTGAAAAAGATAACTTGACTTTAGTTTATGTGCCTGGTGCCTTTGAAATTCCAAAAATAACTAGAGTTTTAGCTAAATCTGGCAAATATGATGGTATTATTTGTTTAGGGGCGCTCATTCGCGGCGCAACTTCACACTTTGAAATTCTCGCTAATGAAACAGTTAAAGGGTTAAGTCATGTAGATTTAGAATATGATGCTGCAATTGGATTAGGTATTTTAACTACCGATACAATAGAGCAAGCGATTGAACGGGCTGGCACAAAAGCAGGAAATAAAGGCGCCCAAGCTGCTGCTGCATGTTTAGAAATGATTCGGGTTTTGAAGCAGATTTAAGAAATATAATCACGTGATTCGAGCAGTAGCGTTAATATCTGGTGGCTTGGATTCTTTATTAGCAGCGAAAATAGTCGTTAACCAAGGTGTTCATGTTGAGGGCTTGAATTTTATCATCGGTTTTGAGGGTAAAAACAATCCTGCAATCAAAGTAGCAGAACAATTAAGAATTAAGTTACACGTAATTGACATAGTTGATGAATTTAAGACGATTATGGCAAACCCAAAACATGGTTATGGTGCACGTTTGAATCCCTGTTTAGACTGTAAAATACTGATGGTAAAAAAAGCTAAGCAGTGGCTAAAGCAGAATAAATTCGATTTTATAATAACAGGTGAAGTTGTAGGGCAGCGACCAAAGTCGCAACGCCGTGATACGATGTCGGTAGTTATCAAGGAATCTGGAACTGAAAATCTTTTGCTGCGTCCATTGTGTGCCAAGAATTCACCATTAACTTTACCCGAGCAAAAAAGGTGGGTAAAGCGCGAATTGCTTTATAGTTTCAATGGACGCTCACGAAAACCTCAAATTGAATTGGCCAACCAATTAGGAATAACTAATTATTCTCAGCCGGCAGGCGGATGTTTACTCACCGATAAAAATTTTTGTGATCGGCTACTTGATTTGTGGCAGTATCGCGGAACAAAAGATTATAGCAAGACAGATTTGGATTTATTAAAGATCGGGCGGCATTTACGTCCTAAATCTAATTTCAAAATAGTTATAGGCAGAAATGAAGCTGAGAATAATGTTTTAGAGAAATATTGTAAAAGTTTTACTCATTTATATCCTTTAAGTCATCTTGGACCATTAGCCGTATTGCATGGCGATTTTAGCAGTGAAGATATCAATTTAGCAGCCAGAATAGTTGCTCGATTTTCAAAAGGAAGAGAAGCAAAACAAGTGCAAGTTCAAGTAGTGGCATCAAAGGGTGATTCACAAATAATAAATGTTGAACTTATTTCAGCGAATGAAATTCCCAAAGAATGGTATATATGAGAAGCTAATCTTTCTCGTTGTCCCGCAGCTCTTCTCGTCGTTCCATAACCATCCTCGTCATTCCGCGGCTTGACCGCTCAGACTTATTGAGAAATTATCCCAGGATACTGCAATTTATCGTTTAATTGTTCTTGTAATTCTATAGGGAGAGTAAGATTTTCTTTTTGTTCATCGGACCAGAAACTAACATGTTTCAAACAGATCATTTTTAAACTTAATAAATCATTGTAGAATAATTCTTCTATTAGTGTAGTTAAATTATCTGTATTTTCATAGATATCAAGATCTATTGCTTCTTTTAAAGAATTCATGAATAAAATTATATCTGACCGTGATATCATATTTCTCAAGTAAAGATTTTTCATGACTTGAGCAATAAATCTTATTATTTCTTCAGTAAAATTAGGAAGTTTTTCTCCTATGAGAACAATAAATTCGGTTATCTCCTTTAATGTCTGTTGTTTGTTTGGGAATACATTTATTTGATTTAATATATTCTCGATTCTTTTAAGATAGAAAATTTTTAATAAGTTTATTATATTTTGATTGAGTTGCGAGAAATCTTTTATACGTGTGAAAAACTTAATATTAGTTGTAATATTAGTTTCATTAATTTTTTGTGTAGATTTATTAACTTGTTTTATTAATGCTGATAAGTTTGTACTTAAGGTGTCAAATAAATACTGAGTTATATCAGGATAATTATTTTCACGGAGAATCTTTTTTACTAGTTCTACGGTTTCGGGCGTATCATTAGTATAATATGAATTTGGTTCAAAAGGTTTTTTTTTGTTTTGTGGAAACTTCGCTAGCATCTCAATAGATAGCCTTGCAATTTTAAATCTTACTTCGGATTCATGTTCATCTGGTTTTTTCCCCCTGAAAAAAAATTGATAAATATAACCCATCATATCGTTAGAAGGTGAAATACTTTTTAGAATTCCTGGATACCAATTTCCATCACTATAGATTAGGTAATTTGCAGTTTTTATTGGTTCGTACATTTTTATTTTTGTATTTGTTTTGATGTTGTGATAAACCAATTCAGTGTTTAAGTCATATATTATAAATGTTATATTCGATTTGTTTCCCAAGGCGAGCATAGTAGCAATAGGGTCAAAATTCATGCAAAGGTATGTTATGTATTCATTCATGTTTTCTGGAATAAAATAATTTATTAATGCCCAGGTATCAGCCGCAATTTTATCTCCAGCTTTTAATGTGACATTAAAATCATTTTCTATCGTTAATGAATATTCTTGATGTTGAATTGTTCTTTGCTTTTTTGCAGGAGGCAAATTTGTTAATTCGATTAAATGGGGAAGCATTTTAGTAAATCCTCAATATTTTTAAAACGTGTTCAATATGTGTCACAGTATTTATAATAGTCTGTGATCCTTAAGGAATGATTAAGTGTTTACATCGAAATTAAAAAAAATGTCATCATCGCGAAAGCGAGGATCTAGCATATGCAACCTATGGCTAAATTCCTGCTTTACGCCGGTCACTGGATCCCGCGGTCAAGCCGCGGGAAGACGAAAAGGGTTGCGGGATGACAAGAGGATTACGGGGATGACGTGCTTTTTTATGTCGAATTGAGGTTATTTTATTACAAATTTCTTTGTTAATTTTTTAGGCGCACTG
>Ga0114922_10001471_pt1 | contig 22489 bp, 22 predicted proteins | sample AartaG_FD_100975 | JGI IMG/M metagenome (GOLD analysis project Ga0114922, IMG submission 100975) | Deep subsurface microbial communities from Aarhus Bay to uncover new lineages of life (NeLLi) - Aarhus_00045 metaG | ecosystem: Environmental > Aquatic > Marine > Oceanic > Sediment | place... | reverse complement strand
TTGAGGGTTTCATCCATTTCTCGTCTATCCCTGGGTTTTGTAGCCGCTTGCAGTTTTGCTATGTCAAATACTTCGGCAACGCGATCCAGCACTATGTCGTTGTTGCTAAAGAGACCATAAGCCAGTAAACGCACCAGGTATACAGTGCTTTCCAGCCGGAATCTGACCTGTGGAGGCTTTTGGGCGAGTTCAGGGAGTTCTGATTCAACGTCCTTGGCCAGAGCTTCTATCCTCTGAAGCACTTGCTTCTTCAGATCCAGACGGCCCCGGACGGCAGAGAGAACCTCTTCTGAAAATTTTCCCAGAGATGCTCTCATCTCGATCTCCATATACATCAGATTTATCTCATCCTCAATAAGCGTCTTTCTGTAACCATCAATGATTGACATAAAAATCCCGTATATATTATCTATATACTCAAGTTCCTGAACACTAATCAGATTATCGTGAGGATAGAACGTTTCGGGATATGCTCTGCGCCAGAGATTCGAGTCCGTTGGCACATAAACGGCTAAAAGCTCTCGCCGCCTCTTTATCATTCTCTGTGATCGTGATAACATATTGTAAAACCTTAATAAAAATCTAACTCCAGTAATTGGGACCAGAAGGACATTGAAAAGTGCGGTAAACTCTCTGTTTTTATATTTTACATGGAAAAGGCAAATTGTTCAATAGCAAAAAGTCCTTGAAATCTTCTATAGCATTGGTTTATAATTGTGTATAGCTTGACGATGTGAATTAGGAGAAGGAAATTTGACATTGTCAAGATAACGTGCTTTTGCTGCGAGGTGAAACGGATCCTCAGTCGATCATTTATAATATATCAATTACCGCTCTGTTTTTATATAGTCGTTATCTTTGCCCTGTCCTCGATACCACCGGATTCGATGCCGGAGATCGATACGCTGTTGGATTTTGATAAGGTGGTCCATTTTGTGGAGTATGCGATTCTGGGCTTCTTATTATTCAGGGCTTTATTTTCTTCGGGTAGGGTATCGGCTAGATGGTCGGGAGTGTTAGCCTTATGCTGCGCAGTTGCGCTGGGAGCCATCGACGAGCTTTACCAATCCCTGCCAGGACGGAATACAAGCCTGTATGATTGGATTTCTGATTCTCTGGGCGCAACGGCAGCGGTAATATGTTGTTTGGTTTTATACGAGAAGATACAGGAAAACGTGAGAGCGAGAAGGGCCCGGAATTTTTCTTCATAGGATATGGTTATTATACTGGGTATTCGATGGGTAGAACTTTAATGAGAGGTTCTGTGAAAATGAGGTATCGCTTTTCTAAAGCTATTATTGTATGTGTCCTGTCACTCGGGCTGCTTATACTAAACGGGCTTCAGCCGGCGCAAGCCGTTGATAAGTCCAGAGTATTTAACTGGCTTCTGTTCCTCTCGGGCCTGGGCTCCAGCGCTGCCGGCGTTATAATACAGGGCCAGGCAAATGAAGCTTATGATCAGTATTTGCATACGGCGACTCAGTCAGATATGAAGAATCTTCTTGACGATTACGAGGAAAAACATCAGCAGAGCATTATAGCTTCGAGAGCAGGAGCAGGACTGGTTATCGGCGCGATCCTGCTGTCACTCGTGGATGCAGCATATATTCCACCCCCGGAGACTGAGGAAACACCGTCGCTGTTTGGAAACAGATCCCTTAACCCTCAGATCGTCGCACAGAATGGCGAGATCCTTCTATCCATAGGTCGCAGGTTCTAGTCAGTTTTCTAAGATAGGTGGTTTAGACATGAAATTAATCTGGCAGTTTTTAATCTTTTCTATGACGGTGTTGTTTATTTCTGGCTGTGGTGAGGAAGTTGAAAGGGAGAATCCTCTGGACGCTGAAAATGAGCGGACTGTGGGTGCTCCGCCGGGCTTAAGGGCTCGCGCTGGCGATAGCCAGGTAAATCTGTCGTGGCCTAATCTGGGTCTTGATGGCGTCAGCGAATACAGGATCTACCGCGCACACCGCGCATCGACTCCTGACCAGTTTCAGCTTGTAGCTTCTGTACCAGCCATGCCCATTGAAGAGGAGCCTGAGTATAAATACACTGATACAGGGCTTCAGAACGACGACGACAACGTATACTTCTATCGGCTATCTTATGTGGATAGCGAAGGCAGCGAGGTTCCCGACGCGAATAACCCGCCTGAACGATGGTTCCTGATTGATATAATTCCGAGCAAAGCTCCGCCTATGCCCCAGGTGGAAGTTATAGAAGATGAGGATCTACAGGTGCGCCTGGTCTGGGAGGGCTACAAGGATGGCGCTCCGGAGGATCTGGCAGGATTCAGAGTTTACTCCGCCCCAAAGGCGGAGGAAGGGCAGGAGCAAGAACCCTTCACCTTCCTCTCCGGTATAGAAGATCCCAGAGTTGAGTTCTACATAGACGCGAACGACTATCCCAATAGTGTTATCCGATTCAGACAGGATGGCATCACAAGATTATATCAGGTTGCTGCATTCGATAAAGTGGATGTGGAGAGCGACGCAGTGATGTTGGAAGGCACATCGCCTAACCTTCCGCCCAGTCCGCCTCCTCAGGTGAAGGGCAGATTTCTCTTTGGCATCAACACTTACGATGTCAGAATCGAATGGAGGAGAAACCTGGAGCCGGACGTTACAGGATATGTGGTTTATGCAATCTGGCCAGATGAAGAGGGGAAAATAGAATTCAAGAAAAAGATAGATGATCCAAACGAGACTGTAGTTACCATATCAGATCGCTATGTGGCGGTTGAAGGGTTTCCATTACCGAAGCAGTATTATGTTACAGCATTTGATAATACACCAAAGCCGGATGGCAAACGCGATGAGAGTGTACCATCTGCGATACTTTCTGGAATATAGTAAGGAGAATAAGCCATGCAAAAGCGGCTCTTATTGATCACGTTTATTTTAGCATCCATCTGCTGTTTCATTTATACAGAAAGCGTCAGGGCGCGCGGGATGCCGCCGGTGAACCTGAACCTGATACCCACAGCGGAGACCCTCGGCAGTGGTGGATACAGCCTTTCGGTGGGGATGTTCCCTCACGATGAGGCCCAGAAAACAGTTAGTCCCATGGATGTGGACATAGGTGGCTTTTTCAAGGAGCGGCACGAAGTTGCGATTGATAGTGATATATGGCTTATCCCGACCAGAATAACTTATGGTATATCCGATCGTCTTGATTTTACGTTCGGTGGGACCTATGGCATGGGCGATACGGATAAAATCATATTTGATTACTACGAGATCGGTGATGACGGCAAAAACAGGGTATACTCTCAAGTGGTGTTTGATGGTCTGATGGGTGCGAAGTATAAGATACAGGAAGCTACTCCGAAATCACCAGCGCTGGCTGTGGGCGGAGAGGTGCAAATGGGATACACTGTGGATGATGAGTTCGTCGATGATACCCCGGGAGACAGCTTCCCGTTCCTGGCCATGCAGATATATATGTCAGCCAGCTATGATTTCGAGATAGCCAATGTCCACGGTGGATTGGGTATGTTCGTGTCATCAAAATCCATAGAGTCGTCTAAGCGTTTCGATGTGCCAGTTCAGTTGGGAGCGGAGATTCCCTTCGACGGTTTCGCGGCACTCCTGGATATCACCCTGTTCAATGCATTTTCTGGCATTGGCTTTGATAACATCGTGTCCGCTGGACTCCGGTACAATATTTCATCCAGAGCGTCGATGAATGCAACTGTTGCCAGCGCTGGCGGATTCATGATAAGGCTCACCGTGGGGGGGAAGAAACCAGTGACTATTGCGCCACCGTCAGCACCTACACTATTCTAAAAGGGGGTAATTTGAGTGAAGCAAGAATCTATTAATGCTTTCCTTATATCCAGTGCGCTTATAACATTATTCGTCTTATCCGGTTGCTCTGGCCAATCGCTTCGTACCAGGGAGATGCTTATATCGCCCGAGAGGGAGTTGATCAACTATGCGCTAGCCAGCAAGGGGGCGACGGCTGAATCACCGGATAATAACCCGGATCATCCGCCTTCAGAGGTTATCGACGGTGACACATCCTCCCTGAATTGGGATAACGGCGGGGGTTGGGAAGGAAATCTATCTCATAAGCGTCTGAAGGAAGTGCTGAAACGCAGTTATGTGCAGGTCAATCTGCCAGAGCAGGTGCAGATAAAACGTTTAGTGGTATATACCATAGACTCCCCCAAATATCCGGCAGCGGAATTTGGCCTGAGGGAGTACAGACTGGAATACTGGCACGGTACAGGATGGGAGAAAATCAATGGCGTCAACGATAGTCGCGATAAGCAATTCACCGTCAGAGACAATAAAGCCGGGAAGATTGTGCACGACGTTGATAGAGGGTTGATAGCCGATAAGCTCCGACTGGTTCCGGTATCGAGCAACGATCTTGAGAAAACATACAGTCTTACTGCTTTCGGGGGGAAACCGGTATATAACATTACTGGAGCAGCCAGAGTGATGGAAATAGAAGCATGGGGGTACCCCATAGCTCCGGAGGTCGCTGAGCTGGAGAAGCCGGCCAACCTTCTTCCAGCGGGAAAGGCGCGCCCTTCTCCGGATGAACAGGCAATTCGTAACGTACTGGACGACTATGAACAGGGTTACGATAACGAGAATCTGGAGCAGGTTATGTCGGGCTTTTCCGAAGATTTCTCGACTCTGGATGGTAAGAAGCGCTCTGATATAGAGGAAAAGGCTGCCAAGTTTTTCGAGGAATACAGAAACATTAACATAACTTTCAGAGATGTGAAGACCAGCATCGACCCAGATGGAGAAGCCGGTACAGCCGAAGTCGGTTATACTCTTGAGTGCGTTGCTATGGCTGATAGCAATATATACAGGAAATCAGACACGCTTATCTTTAATTTCCGGAAAGAAGAGCCGGGATGGAAGATAACCAGCGCGGAATGATATTTACTTTATCGGGTTTTTTAGCCCATTTCACCAAGGAGGCCCTATGCCTAAACGAGATGCTATAGAAGTTTCAGGTAAGGTTACCGAAGCTCTCTCTAATGCCATGTTTCGTGTGGAATTGGAGAATGGCCACGAGGTAATCACCTATCTATCTGGCAAAATGAAAATGAATAGGATAAAGATACTACCGGGTGACGAAGTTACAGTACACCTCTCGCCCTATGACCTGACGCGTGGCAGGATTGTGTATAGAAAAAAGTGAGGATTTGAGGTGCGCGCGGTAATCCAACGGGTTAGCAGTGCCAAAGTCTCGGTAGACGGGAGAGCTATATCTTCTATCTCCAGGGGGCTGCTTGTGCTTCTTGGCGTAGCTGAGGATGACGCGGAAGCAGATGCGCGGTATCTTGCCGACAAGACAGCGTATCTGCGCATCTTTGAGGACGACCAGGGTAAGATGAATCTATCGGTCTCCGATATAGGCGGCGAGATCCTTGTCGTTTCTCAGTTTACGCTCTATGGCGACTGTCGCAAAGGACGCCGGCCAAGTTTTACCAATGCCGCCAGGCCACCGAAAGCCGAAGCTCTGTACGAAGCTTACGTATCGGCCCTCGCTGACATGGATTTAGACCCCAAAACCGGCGTTTTTCAAGCATTCATGGATGTTGAATTGGTCAACGACGGTCCGGTGACGATTCTGCTGGATAGCAAAAAGACTTTCTAGTATCCAGCATCAAGTATCAAGATAGGACCCAAGCAATTTCCTGAGCCTACGCGTGGCATGGAATAGATTTGCCTTTACTGTGCCCTGGGAGCGGTTCATAGTGCTTGCTATTTCCTGCAATGACAGATGCTTGTAGTGACGCAGAACAAATACTTTTCTCTGCTTTTCAGGGAGTCGATCCACAGCCTTCAGGATAACATCCTGCAGTTCGCGTACCTGCATTGGACTATCTGGAAGTTCAGCGCTTCCGCCTGTATTCATATATTGCAGGTCGAGAGAATCGCTTGAGCCCTCTCCGTTTGATCGCTGCCGAAGATAATCTATGCAGGCATTCACAGTGACCCTCCTCAGCCATGATTTGAATGTGGAGTTGTCTCTTAATCCCCCCAGCGATTTGAAGACCTTTACAAACACCTCCTGGGAGATGTCATAAGCGTCATCACAGTTGCGGGTGAACTGATATGCAAGGCTGTAAACATAGTCTTGATACCTGTCAACTATCTGGTCGAAGGCATCCAATTCCCCGCTTTGGAAGCGTCCTATCAACGCGGCAGGCTCCGAGTCTGAATTACTGGTGATGTCTATAAGTTGCCGAGACTTTTGCATCAGAACGTTTCACCTCCACGGTGCCTGCCTCCACCCATGCCTCTGCCGCGCGTTCCAGACCTACGTCCCTCTGGCATTTCGGGCATCTCTAATTCAGGCAACTCCATTTTCTCAAATGCAGCTATCCATTTCTCATATTCCAGTCAGCACCCTTTAGACGGAATATGCGAGAAAAATGTTCGGAAGTTTGAATGTCCGTAGGGGTGGGTTCTGAGCTTGACAAAGCCTGGGGATATACTGTATACTTAATTTCTTGGAGAGCGAGTATAAGCTTGCGGATCTGGCTTTTGATTTTCCTCATTTTCTTCCGGGATTCTTAAAGATGGGACAAACTGCAATAAAGACCATTCTCGTTGTTGATGACGACGAAGATGTCAGAGAATCCATAACCTACGCCCTCAACGAAGAGGGCTATAACGCTATCCCTGCGGCTGACGAAGAGCGTGCACTCGATTGCCTGAATGAAGAACAGATTGACTTAATGATAACAGCTCTGAAAGTGCCCACCATCGACGGAATGAAGCTTCTGGGCATTGCGCAGGAGAGGTATCCAAAAGTCGACGTAATCATGATGGCAAGTTCCACGAGTGTAGAAATGGCAGTGGAAGCCATAAAGGCCGGCGCTCACGATTTCCATACAAAACCCATCAACATGGATAAACTCAAGCTATCGGTGGGAGAGGCGCTGGGAAAACAGATTATAGTAGCCGAGGATATAGGACAGCACCACCCCCTGGATAGCAAATCTGGTCTGACGGGGTTTGTTGGGAACTCTGAGAAAATGCAGCGGATTTACAGAACTATCGCTCAAGTGGCACCAGCCATGACCAACGTCTTGCTATATGGTGGAACAGGTTCCGGAAAGAGCCTGGCAGCGCGTGCTATACACTACAACAGCCCCAGGCGGGATAAACCGTTTATTGAATTGAGCTGTGCCGCCTTGCCTGAGACCATTATAGAGAGTGAACTCTTTGGCCACGAGCGAGGCGCATTTACTCATGCTATGAATACCAAAAAAGGGCGGTTCGAGCTGGCCCACGGTGGCACGTTGTTCCTGAACGATGTCTCAGATATAAGCCCTTATACACAGGTGAAATTGCTGAGAGTGCTGGAAGATAGGGATTTTGAGCGCGTTGGCGGGATGGAGACCATCAAGGTGGATGTCAGGCTTATCGCCGCCACCAACAGGAGCCTGGAGGAAGCTATCGAGGAAGGCAGGTTCAGGGAGGATCTGTATTACAGGCTTTGTACTGTAATTATTGAGCTTCCATCCTTACGGGAGCGCAAAGAGGATATTCCGCTCCTGGTGGAGCATTTTATCCGGGACGCGAATCGCCTCAACAATAAGAACGTCACAGGCATCACCGACCAGGCCATGCAATACCTGATGAATTACGACTGGCCGGGAAACGTGAGGGAACTCAAGAACTGCGTCGAGGGTATGGTGGTGATGACGAAGCGATCCTCTCTGGGTGTGTATGACCTACCCAAACATATCACACGCGCAGGTGACGATTCGTGGCGGGTGAATATACACGTGGGCATGTCAGTCAAGGATGCCGAGCGGGAACTCATAGTCGAAACGCTGAAATACACCAATAACAACAAAGCTCTGGCAGCGAAAATACTGAATATGGGACTGAGAACGCTGTTCAGAAAGGTCAAAGAATACGAAATAAGCTGAAGCGTTCAATAGCATTCAGCGGTCAGCTATCAGCTATCAGCGGGTATGGATAGCTGATATCGGTGTCAATCCGTGGCTAGACCTCCTTTTGAGAATCTCTTCTGCAATTTACCTATTTTTCCTCTCCCTCCTCTAATTCCATACAATGCATGGCAGCCCGGAAAATGTTCCTGCGCATATTCTGGTAGCTCTGATCAGCCAGACTGAGAATATCGGCTATCACTTTTCGCTTCGACGTGTCACTGTTGGGACAGGGAGATGGCGGATCAGGGAACCCGCTTGTCCGTGCGAAATTCTCCAACTCCTTTTTTGGTTATGTAAGTTAGAGGGCGTATCAAGGCAAATGCGCCGCTGAAGTAAGATGCATAGGGATACATGGATGCCATTCTGCCCTGATAAAGCAGGTTTAGCAGAGCTGTCTCCACCATATCATCGAAGTGATGCCCTAAGGCGATCTTATGGCAACCCAGACGGTTTGCTACACGGAATAGCGTGCTACGCCGATTCCAGGTGCATCGCTGACAACTCATAGGCAGCTTTTCGCCTTCAGCCAGTTGCATAGGTTTGATTGCGTATTCCAGTCCACTAGCGTCTAACCATTCGATCAGGGGTTGATGGGCAGGACTTGCATCAGGGCCTCTTGCATCGCCCAGAATGTGAACGGCAATCAGGTCGTATCGTTCCTGTGCGATGGGCTGTCGTACGTGAAGCAGGCGCAGAAGACTCAGGCTATCGTGTCCGCCTGATACAGCTACTGCGACCCTGTCTCCATCGGATAGCATGGGGTAGTCGCAGAAAGCCCTGTTTATCTTGCTGATCAGCAGGCGAGTTTGCTTGGTCAATTTTCCCATGGCTGGTTGATAAATATGAATGCAACTGTATCATTTTGATCGGTACGGGAGGGCGAAGCTCCTGCTGAGCCGGGATTCGTGATCAGTGGAAATAATGCTAGAACCATCACCAATTATGTTTTAAGGCTCAGCAGGAGCTTCGCCCTCCCGTACCTAATCTGATTGACAAAACTGATACAGATACACATTAAATTGTCCCGGATTCAATCCTCTCTAAGGACATTCTCATCGTACTCCGTTTCAAGGCGGAGCTTGTGTCTTGCTTCCTCTTGAGACATGAACTTGAGCAGCTTTTGCAGCCTGGGGATCTGCGTCTTTTCTGCCATGTCATTGTATAGCTTAACGGCGCTTTCCTCCCTTTTCATAGCCACTATGAGGATGTCCTGGTAGTCCATGTCTGGCTTCAAATCCACATCCACCAGATAGTCGCTGATCTTCAGATCGATCACTTCCTGTAGTGGAAGATCGGGCACACTTTCTTCAGTCATTCCCTCCAGAGAATTCCGGTGTTTGATTTCTTCTGCCCTCAGTTCATTGAACATGGCTTTGGCGTTTGGCTTCCTGGCAAGTCCGCTCATCTTTTCGTAGAGTTCAGCAGCTTCTTTCTCCTTCTCTATGGCGAAGTATATAATCTTCTCAAACGCTGTTTCCATTTGCTCCCTCCTAATGTCCGTGACCGAGAATCCACCCGAGGAGATATAGAACTATCATCCCGGCCAGCAACACCAGTGTGTTAAACCGCTTTTCCTCCTTATGCGTCTCGGGTATCAGATCCGCCGCGGCGATGTATATGAAGGAACCAGCAGCGAAAGCAAGCAGTATTCTCAGAACGTTTCCCGACACCTCACCGATCACGAAGTACGACACAATCGCCCCAATGGGAGTGGCCACGGCTACTAATAGTGAGAACCAGAATATCTTGCTTTTCTCCATTGCATCGTGGAGCAGAATACCCGTGGTAACTATACCCTCTGGCATTTCATGCAATATGACCGCTATAGTTGTCATTAAGCCTATTTGGGCGCCGGCTCTGAACCCAACAGCTATGACTACCCCGTCGATGGTGGAGTGAAAGGTCAGGCCGGTTATAGATAATACGCCCAGCCTGCCATGTTTGTGGGGCCCTTCAGCTTCCACATCGTGCCGCGGATGAATACTTATTATATTCTCCAACAGGTGGAAGCTCGCAAGCCCCAGCAAAATCATTATAAAAGTGAGGCGATCTTCGCCACCATGTTCTGCCTCCTGTGGGGCTTCTTCCTCATGCTCCGCTTCCTCGATATGTGCTTCGTTCTCATGTGCCAGGTGGATAGCTTCCGGGAGCAGATGCATAAAGGCAAGGGCCAACATGACCCCGGCAGCGAAACTCATCAGATGTATGGAATTATGCTTTGCCCAGTTATATCTGTTCAGGATAAGCAAAGTGCCAGCTATGGTGGCCGCTCCTGCAAGAGTGCTGTAGCCTAATACTTGTGGGAACAATCAAATCCCCCCTCTGGATTTATGTCTACTTAGAATACAGCGCCCTCTTCCAGACTGCGACACTCCTCGATTATCTTCAGGGCATTTTCTATCTGGTCTTTCTCGCCTTCCATGAGCAGCCATACAGAACCCTCTGCTCCAGCGACACCACCGGCAGCCACTTGCAGCGTTTTGACACCAGCCAGTATCTCCAGAGCCTCGATCTCGGTGACTATTGTGCCCGATACCGGCATCAACGAAGGAGCGCCGCCGACATATTCTTCATCAGCTCTCACGCTCCTGCTGATATCGTTAATATCCGCGTAGACACTTTTCTCCAGACCTACTGGGAGTATCAGATGAATTTTCCTTCCCACTATGGCTCCCAGCGTTCCGCCTATGGTTCCACTGACAGGATGACCGATAAGTATTCCACCGAGCTTTTGCTTATAGTTTAGAGCGTTACAGCCCTTAATGAAGACATCCCCCTGCTTCATCTCGGCAATTGATTCCACTGAGGATAGCCCCTCAACCTTCTGTCCATTCTTCAGAACTACGTCGGCAAGCGATGCTGAGAGTTTGACACCATCTCTAGCGCCGCTGGATGGTAGGACTCTACCTGTGACATAGCTGCTTCTGTCGATCTTCTCGCCAAGGATCTCCTCTACCACGCGGCCATTGGTAGTACCTTTGGCTATTGACACTATACCTTCAGCCAGTGCCTTCTTGACGATCCCCATAGCAGCTACGCCTTTGGCGATCAGTCGTTTCGATTCCGGAACAGTCAATGCAACATGAGCTTTCACATCTTCCTCCTTCTCATCGTTATATCGTAACATTCTCCAATGTTAGGTCAGTCTTATTCCCTTAGTCTTTATTTCCCACGCCAACGGATCCTCGTCGCGAAATCGCTCCGGACGAAAGCCGATTGCTTCCATACGCGCATCTATTCGGCTTGCCGCTTTGTTTAGACGACACCAATCATCCAGACGATCCCCTGAAAGATCAGTGGAAACTATAGCAACGTCAATATCGCTATCCCTGCGGGAAGTACCAGCGGCCCAGGAACCGTAAAGATAAGCTGCTGTAATACTGATATCCTCAGATTCCAGTAAGTCCAGCAGCTTTTGCACTTTCCTGATCACTGCTTCACGCGTTTCAGTTTGGACATCAGCCATTCCCCAACCCCCCCTGATTACCTGGATCTCCCTTTCACAATAATCCTGTGTGTACCGCTTGCGTTCAGCTATATGCTGCTCCGGATATCGGGTCTCAATACTATAGCCCGTAGCTCGCACCAGTATGTCGCTCTTGTCCTCCGGAACGATCAGATCAGCGTTCTCTGCTAGAGAGAGCAAGTTATGTGTTCTCGGAGCGTGTTGTCGCGTTACTTTAACGACCAGTGCTTTTAACAACTTCTCGAGATATAGATGACCGAAGAATAGAGCATACTTGTAATCACCGCTGGCGAAGAGGTGCTCTACCACTGGCCAGTCATCTTGGGCTAGATCCACCCAATATTGAACAACCTCATCCACATTCATGCAGGTTCCCCTAGAGCGCTTCGGTTCCGTTATCGGCATGACTGGTATCCATCACTTCTTCTCCAACCAGCTCATCATACCCCGAAGTTCCTTACCCACTTTTTCTATGAGGAGGTCGGCTGTCTGGTTGTGCAGAGCATTGAACACTGGCCGGCCTGCCTGGTTCTCCAGGATCCATTCCCGGGCGAACTCGCCACTCTGGATCTCCTTAAGCATCTTCTTCATTTCAGATCTTGTCTGTTCTGTGATAACTCTTGGCCCTCTGGTAAGATCTCCATATTCGGCCGTATCGCTGACGGAATAGCGCATGTATTCCAGCCCGCCTTCGTATATTAGATCCACGATGAGCTTCAGTTCGTGCAGAACCTCAAAGTAGGCGATCTCGGGCTGATAGCCGGCTTCCATCAGCGTATCAAAACCCGCTTTAACAAGCTCAGTCACGCCGCCGCATAGCACTGCCTGTTCGCCGAACAGGTCGGTTTCCGTTTCCTCTGCAAATGTGGTCTCTATAACACCAGCGCGCGTGCCGCCAATACCCTTGGCATAAGCCAGCGCGTGATCCTTCGCCTTGCCAGTGTAATCCTGGAATACAGTTATAAGGCATGGCACGCCGACACCTTCCACGTAGACTCTTCGCAATAGATGCCCGGGCCCTTTTGGTGCTATCATTATCACGTCGATGTTGGGCGGCGGGACGATCTGTCCGAAGTGGATATTGAACCCGTGTGAAAATACCAGTGTTTTGCCTACCGACAGATTGGGCTCCACGTTCTCCCTGTATAGTTTTGCCTGAACATCGTCCTGTGTCAGGATCTGAACGAAGTCGCTTGCCTTTGCCGCCTCAGTTGCTGATACGGGCTTAAAGCCATGCTCCACTGCCAACTGGTAGTTCTCGGTACCCTCCAACTCGCTGACTATCACGTCCAGGCCGCTGTCCCTCAGGTTTTGAGCTTGTGAGTGTCCCTGGCTCCCGTATCCAATAATGGCGATCTTCTTGCTTTTGAGGAGTTCCAGATCTGCATCGTCGTCATAATACATTCTAGCCATTTCTGATTCTCCTTTTTAGTCCATTGGTCTATTAGTCCATAGACCCATAGACCTATAGACCCATTGACCTATCTCCCCCTTGCGATAGCGACTTTGCCTGAACGCGCTATCTCCTTGACACCATAGGGACTCAGTATGCTGATCATAGCCTCAATTTTGTCTTCGTCGCCTGTAACTCTGATGATCAACGTTTCGTGACTGACGTCCACGATATTAGCGCGGAATATATCGGCAATATGTATTATCTCCGATCTGTTTCCCGGATGAGCTGATACTTTGATCATCACCAGCTCTCTATCCACGTGGCTTTCAGAGGTCAGGTCAGTTACCTTGATCACGTCCACAAGCCTGTTCAATTGCTTGGTGATCTGCTCTAATACCCGATCATCGCCTCTGGCGACGATGGTCATCCTCGACACTGTAGAATCCTCGGTTTCAGCCACATTGAGACTGTCGATGTTATAGCCTCTGCCGCTGAAAAGGCCAGCCACGCGCGCAAGCACACCAGACTTGTTCTCCACCAAAACCGAAATTGTATGTCTCATTATGCTATCCTCCCTGATCTGACTATGCCATGCCTTCGATTATCCCGATCATCTCATCTATGGAAGCGCCGGATGGAACCATTGGGAAGACGTTTTCAGTTCTATCGACGATGAAATCCATAAAGACCGGGCCTGGTGTATCAATCGCCTGCTCAATAGCCGGTCTCACTTCCGCCGGGGTAGTAGCTCTAATTCCTTTCGCTCCGAAGGCTTCAGCCACTTTTACAAAATCGGGGTTATTTGAGAGATCAACTCCTGAAAGGCGGCCGTGGTAGAAGAGATCCTGCCATTGGCGAACCATACCCAGGTAACCATTGTTTAGGATTGCCACCTTGACTGGCAGCTTGTTTCCCACGGCAGTGGTAAGTTCCTGGATATTCATCTGGATGCTGCCATCACCGGCAATGTCGAATACCATCTTATCCGGACACCCGACCTGGGCGCCTATGGCCGCTGGGAAGCCATACCCCATTGTTCCCAATCCTCCTGACGACAGGAAGGTACGGGGTTTGGTGTATTTATAAAACTGCGCTGCCCACATCTGGTTCTGCCCGACCTCCGTGACGATTATGGCTTCGCCTTTCGTGGCTTCATAGACCTGCTCCACGACAAACTGTGGCTTGATAGCATCGCTGTTTTGATTATAAGAAAGCGGATACTTCTTCTTCCACTCATCGACCTTTTCTAACCATGCTTCCGTATCTGCCTGTTTGATATGTTTATTCAACTCCACCAGCACCCGTCTGGCATCTCCCACTATGGGTATATCTACCACGACGTTTTTGCTGATCGCGGAGGGATCAATATCTATATGTATGATCTTCGCGTCCGGCGCAAATGTCTCCAGTTTGCCTGTCACCCTATCATCGAAGCGCGCTCCAATAGCAATCAGGAGATCCGATCTCATCACTGCATGATTTGCGTAGCCGGTGCCATGCATCCCAAGCATACCCAGTGAAAGTTCGTGAGTTTCAGGGAAGCCTCCCAGTCCGAGAAGGGTTGTCGTTACAGGTATCCGGGCTTTCTCAGCCAGTTCTCTCATCTCTTTGTATGCATTGGACGCTATCACACCTCCGCCAGCGTAGATGACCGGCTGTTTGGCGTTATTGATTGCTTCCGCAGCTTTGGCAATCTGCCTGGGATGACCATCATAAGTGGGCTTGTAACTTCGTATATCAGCCTTTTCGGGATAATCGAATTCCGTTTCACGCTGTTGAGCGTCTTTTGCTATATCGATCACCACAGGGCCAGGCCTGCCAGTTCGGGCCACGTGGAATGCCTCTTTGACGGTTTTTGCCATTTCAGTAACGTTCTTGACCAGATAGTTATGCTTGGTAATGGGACGGGTGACCCCTGTTACATCTGCTTCCTGGAAAGCATCGTTACCTATCAGGTTTGAATATACCTGACCTGTGATAGCTACGATAGGGATGGAGTCCATATAAGCCGTGGCTATACCTGTTACCAGGTTTGTAGCGCCTGGCCCGGAAGTGGCTATGCATACACCTACCTTTCCTGTTGCGCGGGCATAACCATCCGCCGCATGAGCCGCTGCCTGCTCATGACGGGTCATGTAAAACTTTATCTCCGGCTCGTCATACATTGCATCGAATATGTCGATGACTGCGCCGCCGGAGATGCCAAACATCACCTCCACTCCTTCCCGCTTTAGGCCTTCGAGAAGTATTTTCGTTCCTTTCATATTCAACTCAATCAACTCCTATCCACTGTGATACGCTGAGAAACAAAAAACCCTTTTCTCTCACAAAGAGACGAAAAGGGCCTACATTCCCGCGGTACCACTCTAATTCCCTCGAATATTCGAGGGCGCTCAAAGTGTTGTAACGAACACTAACCGTCCAAACCTAATAACGTCTGTCTTTTGCTTTCAGCCTGGAAGCTCCGGGGCGACCTTCTTCCCAGCACCCTTTTCCAATGTCTCTGCAGGAACCTTTCAGCCGGTGAATTCCATTCTCTGTCGCAGCGATACTGGGAATACTCCTCCCCTTCAACGCTTTTCTCTATATCCGCATCCTAGAACTCAAAATGATTTGACTGTAGTATATACGAATGGGATGGATCTGTCAAGGCATTTCTGCGGCTTCTCAGAATTCCCTTGAAATTCCCTCTAACTGCATTTACAATCTATAGTGATGGGCTGTCGATATACAAAAGAAGGAGGCATTAAATGAATACGAAGATTACACTTGGGGTTATAATTGGTAATCGAGGGTTTTTCCCTGACCACCTGGTAGACAAAGGCAGGGAGGAAGTTCTGAAGGTTCTGAAAGAGGAAGGTATAGAGGTGGTTGCTCTTTCTCCAGAAGATACCAAGTTTGGCACTGTGGAGAGCCTGGAGGACGCGGTGAAGTGCGCGGAGCTGTTTAAGAAGAACCGGGAGAAAATCCAGGGTGTTCTGGTAAGCCTTCCCAACTTTGGCGACGAGCGCGGCGTCGCGAATACCCTGAAAATGGCGAATCTGGACGTTCCTGTACTCGTCCAGGCGTATCCGGATGAACCGGACAAGATGGATCTGGCAAACCGGAGGGATAGCTTCTGCGGCAAAATGTCGGTCTGCAATAATCTCAGGCAATACGGGATCAAATACTCCCTCACCGCGCTGCATACAGTATCTCCCAGCTCTGAGAGCTTCCGGGAGGATCTGAGGTGGTTTGCCGGGGTATGCCGTGTAGTTGGAGGGCTGAGGAACGCGAGAATGGGCGCAATAGGCGCGCGTACAACAGCGTTCAACACGGTTCGTTACAGTGAGAAACTGCTTCAAGCCACAGGGATTACAGTGGAAACCGTCGATCTGTCGGAAATATTCAGCAGCGCATGGAAACTGAGCGATGACGACCCTAAGGTCAAAGGCAAGTTCGGCGGCGTTAAGTCCTATATAGACACGGAAAGCGTTCCGGATGAAGCCATGATCAGAATGGCGAAGCTGGCTGTGGTGATAGAGGACTGGATGCAGGAGAACCAACTGGTGGCCAGCGCGCTGCAATGCTGGACATCTATGGAAGAGAACTACGGTATCGTGCCGTGCTCGGTCATGAGCATGATGACCGAAAGTCTGATGCCCAGCGCCTGCGAGGTGGATGTGTGCGGCGTCGTGGCCATGTATGCTCTGCAACTGGCATCGGGTGTGCCCAGCGCCCTTGTGGATTGGAACAATAACTACGGCGGCGACCCGGACAAGGCTGTGCTCTTCCATTGCAGCAACTGGCCCAAGAGTATGCTGCAAGACCCGAAGATGGTCTATCAGGATATAATCGCCGGCACCGTGGGAGCAGAAAACGCTTATGGAGCATGTGTGGGGAGAACGGCGCCCGGTCCTGTGACTTTTGCCCGCATCTCGACAGCCGACGTGGAAGGAGCCATAATCTCCTACATTGGGGAAGGAGAATTCACAGACGATCCTCTGAGCACCTTTGGCGGGAGAGCTGTCCTGAAGGTGGAGGATCTGCAGGATCTTCTATACGTCATCTGCGAGAACGGGTTTGAGCACCACATGGCTGTCAATCCATCATCCCAGGCTGATATCCTTTACGAAGCGTTTGACAAATACCTGGGCTGGGATGTGTATTACCATAACGCCTGATGGATACCTGGAGGTGAATTATGCGGCAATATAAATCTGCCTGTTTTGTCTTGATTCTATTCTGTGTGAGCAGTATTGCCATTAGCGACGTTGATCCGTCCATCGTCCTTTATTTCACTTTCGATACAGGCGAGGGAAATACGGTTGCGGATATATCCGGCAACGGCAACGATGGCGCTATCAACAGTGCTCAGTGGGTTAATGGTAAGTATGGGCGCGCTCTGGAGTTCGACGGAGCGACGTCTCACATGACAATTATGCCAGATGCCACCCTGGATCTTGCCGATGGTATGACGCTAATGGCATGGATATATAAGACGGAGTTTGTGCCTGCGAACAATGGTGAGACTATAATATCCAAGAAGCAAAGCGGCGCTTATTCGCTTGAGGTGGCTGGCTGGGAGAACCGATTTCCTGATAAGTTCAGCAGTGAGCCGCGGATCTCAGGGACATATCATCCAATCCAGAGCCCGGACCCGGCGCCGCTGAATCGATGGGTTCACGTAGCGGTCACGTATGACGGCGATTCCTTAAGGATGTACGTGGACGGTGAGATGGTTACAGAGGAAAAATGGCCCGGGAAGATCGATACGAACAGCGCCACTGTTTACGTAGGCGTGGAAACGGACGGCAACCAGCCTGACGCTACACATGGCCGTTTCAAAGGCATAATTGACGATGTAATAGTGGCAAATCGCGCCTTCTCCGCCGATGAAATTAAGGTTTATATGGAAGGCCCCACTGCTGTTGAGCCAGAGGCGAAACTGCCAGTCTACTGGGGTGGAATTAAGGCTGAGGAGCGTTGAATTATGAGTCGATACTGTGGAGGCTTCCTATGAAACTTTTGGTATGGCCTTTAACGAGCTTGCTTCTCTTTGGTTTATCCTCTTTGGCGGCAGGTTCAGTGGTTGAGAAGCGCTTTCTTCATCGTAAGGGAGCACAGCTCTTGATGGACGAAGCGCCTTTCCGGTCGGTGGGTGTTAATAAGCATGAGCTGATGGATATGTATCTTGCCGACTTCCTGGGGCAGGATCTGGAAGCGTCTCTGACTGCCGCCCGGCGATCTCTTGATGCTCTGAGGGATCTGGGAGTAAACGTAATAAGAGTGAGAGGGAGCCAGTTCTGGCCTGCGCAGATAGAAAAAACTTACCTGGGTGGAGATGAAGCGCGCAGCGTATTCTGGAAGAGATGCGATATGATGCTGGCCGACTGTCAGACACGAGGGCTGAAGGTTGTTCTGACCATCGCCTGGCATCTGGGAGCGTGGCCCGATCTGGGGCATGAAAGTCTACAGGAATTTGCGGGCAACCCTTATTCAGCCAGCCGCGAGTTGTTCCAGCAATGGGTCAGCGATCTGGTTATGCGATACAGGAACAACGATACCATCCTTTTCTGGGAATTGACGAATGAAGCGAACCTGGGTGCGGATTTACGTCCTCAGTACCCGGAAGGGATCATACCGCCCAGAGATCTGAGCAAGCCGCATGGTCATATTGTTAGCGATCCTGTGGTACGCGATCGGCGCAATCACTGGAGTTCTGAAGAGTTGGCTGCATTCACCCGCGAGACTACCCGCTTCATCAAATCCCTGGACCCCAATCATCTGGTTGGCACTGGGTTTTCGGCTCCGCGTTCGGCAGCCTGGCATTTGTGGATGGGATCTTTGCGCAGATCGGATAAGATGGATTGGCAGCGGGATGACGCTCAGGAGCAGGCAGACTATCTGCGCCTGATCACCCCGGAACCGGTGGATCTCGTAAGTTTTCACTATTACCTTTCCCCGGACTCCTCGTTTGACCAGATAGCCCTCATCAAACGCGTTGCGGACGAGATGGGCAAGCCGGTGTATTGTGGAGAACTAGGGGTAAGCACTGAAACTTTTCCCGATGGCGTCTATAATCATCCGGGGGCGCAATCAGGGCTTGAGTGTGTTCTGGAGGCTATGCAGGTCTTGGATTTGCCTTTGACGCTTTTATGGACGTGGGACGAGGGAACAGAGCCGCCTCACGAACCTGTTATTCGGCCTGGTGAACATCCGGAGTCTGTAGAGATCCTCCGAGCATCTCAGACCCGGGCTGGTAATATAGAGGAGCCACAATCTGTTGGCGTGTCGGCATCCACTCTGGAGCATCTGCACCAGATAGTTGAAAAATGGAGGAAAAATATTACTTTGTAGCCCAAGATTCCATCTTGGTTCGAGAAAAATATCATCTCTATAAAAAATTTACCGATCAAACCACCAAAGCTTGAGGGAGGTACTCTATTATGCACGTAAAAGACATACTGGTCTGGTCATGCAGCCTTTGTGGGCTTCTGGTCGGCCGGGCTGAGGCGGAGCAGACGCTTCTCGATTTCGGCCAGGATTTTGACGTTAGCACAGTTCCAGCCCGGGATGCAGAAGTCAGCTTGTCAGTTGACGGTAAAGCTCTGCGCATCGCCACCGGACACAGTGCCCAGTGGCCCGGCATTGACCTCAAAGCTCCCCAGGGACGCTGGGATCTGTCGGATTGTGAATATATTTCGCTTGACGTTAAGAACGTGGGCACCAATCGCGTTGAGGTATCCTGGAGGATTGACAGCCCCGGGGCTGACGGCGTCAGAAACTGCATTACCAAAAGAACCGGGTTAGGACCTGGAGATAAGCGGGCACTTAGCGTCTTCCTCCCAAGGAGCTTACCCGCTAATATTAGCCCCAAGCTCTTCGGGATGAGGGGGTACCCGGGAGGATTGGCTAAAGAGAAGATCATAGATACCAGCAATATCAATCAGTTTGTTATATTTGTCAACAATCCGGATGAAGATCATGCTTTCGAGATCAGTAACGTCCGGGCTGGCGGCACCTACGTGCCACCTCAATGGCTGTCCATGGATGAAAGCGAATTCTTCCCCATTATTGATGAATACGGACAATTCATTCATAAGGACTGGCCCGGAAAGGTCAAATCTACGGAAGATATGGCTGCGCGTAAGGGGAAGGAAACAGCGGATCTGGCACAACATCCCGGCCCGAAGGATTGGAATAAGTACGGCGGCTGGAGCGGCGGGCCGCAACTGGAAGCCACCGGCTATTTCCGGGTTGAGAAGCACAAAGGCAAATGGTGGCTTGTAGACCCCGATGGCAGGCTGTTCTGGTCTCACGGTACCGATTGTATACGCTCCTCAACCGGAACGACGCCGATTAGCGACCGGGAGTACCTCTACCAGGCGCTCCCGGATCAAAACTCACCATTCGCCCGGTTCTACGGTGAAGGAGGATGGGCGCCTCACAACTATTACGAAGGCAAGAGCTACAGGACATTCAATTTCACCGGGGCGAATCTGCTGCGTAAATATGGCGAAAATTGGGAACATGAATACGCTGAAATGGCGCACCGCCGGCTGAGAAGCTGGGGAATGAATACCGTCGCCAACTGGTCTGATGATGACATCTATCTGATGCGCAAGACTCCTTACGTGGCGACTGTAAACTTTGGCGGGAGAAGGCTTGAAGGCAGCGAGGGGTACTGGGGGAAATTCCGGGACGTCTTCGATCCCAGCTTTGAAGCGGAAGTGCGAAGAAGCATGGAGAGGCAGAAGAACAGAACCGCCGGCGATCCCTGGTGCATCGGCTACTTCGTGGATAACGAGATCGCATGGGGTGATGAGGTCTCCCTGGCAGTTGCCGCTCTGGTCTCACCGCCGGATCAGCCAGCCAAGGGAGTCTTTGTGGAGGATCTGAAAGCGAAATATGGAACCATAGACAACCTGAATAAAGTGTGGGGCAGCCAGTATGCCTCGTGGGATGCTATGATTCAAAGCCGCGACGAGCCGGATAGAAAGAAGGCTTACGCGGACCTCACCGCCTTCTATACCAAGACCGCGGAGACGTATTTCGAGAAGTGCCGCGATGCGGTCAAAGCGGTCGCTCCGGATAACCTCTATCTGGGCTGCCGATTCGCCTGGGTGAACCAGTTGGCAGTGAAAGCGTCCGAGAAATACTGCGACGTTATCAGCTATAACTTCTATCGCCGGGAGATCGAGAGTGTCCGCCTGCCGGGAGACATGGATAAGCCGGTGATCGTGGGCGAGTTCCACTTCGGCGCGCTGGATCGCGGCATGTTCCACACCGGGCTGGTGCCAACGGAGAGCCAGGAAGAACGGGCAAAGGCCTATAAGAACTACGTTAACGGTGGGCTGAGAAACCCCCAGATCGTGGGTACACACTGGTTCCAATACGGCGACCAGGCCACTACCGGCCGCGGCGATGGTGAGAACTACCAGATTGGCTTCCTGGACATCGCGGATACGCCCTACCCGGAGACGATCCAGGCCTGCCGCGAGGTGGGGTACAATATGTACAAACACCGTCTGGGTGCAGAATAGCCCGCTAATTAGCGCAGGTAGCATGGTGGCATTTGCGACGGTGCTCTCCTTTTGTAGGGGCGGGTTCTCTCATGCCAACGCAACGTTATTCGGATCAGCAAGTTCCGCTAAACAGCAGAATTCACAACAGCTTGAGGCGCCCAAACCCGCCCATTCTGGAAAACACATATTATTTGCCGATTGAACCATTTAGAAAGGAGACATTTCAATGTATATCTTTGAGTTTCAACATAAGCTGAAATCTCAAGCTGACGCAGATGAAGGGATACGTTTATTTAAGGAGTTGGCAGCTCCTGTATTCCGGAAGGTTCCGGGTCTAATATCTGTAGACATCTACAAGTATTCAGGGGTTGGCAGCAATCCACCGGAATGGGATTATGTCTACGTGGAAGTGTGGGAAAGCAAAGAAGCACACGCCAATGCAATGGGTAAATACATTGGCATGGGCACTGACAGCGAGTTAGCCAGAACAGGCTACTACGACAAAGTTATGCCGATGATAGAGAAGTCTGCTATGGCATTCGCTACACCGGTTGTTTCCAGTAAGTGATTTTAGTGTGGTGCTTAACTTGACAACGTTGAATCAGGAGTTGGGTTAAGGTATTGAGCAATCTATACGTAATCTGGCAGACTAACCAGATTCCTGGCGAGTAACCCGGGTTTCGTTAATCCAACCCAACCTACGAGGAAATTTGCTAACACAGGTGAGTGAATTCCATGTCAATGACTGAACGAGTGGCTCGATTGAGGCAGCAGAGCCTGGATGCTATCCCCGCAATTTCGACTGAACGGGCGGAATTGATGACCGAGTTCTATCAAAAGGGGATGGGACTGGTCTCTGTGCCTGTGCAGCGCGCTCTGGCTTTTCAGTATTTGATGGAGCACAAGACGATCTGCATCAACGAAGCCGAGTTGATCGTCGGCGAGAAAGGCCCTGCTCCCAAAGCCACTCCCACCTACCCGGAGCTATGCTGCCACAGCCTGGAGGATCTGGACATACTCAACTCCCGGGAGAAGACGTCTTTTGCCGTCAGCCCACAAGCCCGGCAGATCTACGAAGAGAGAATCATCCCGTTCTGGAGCGGAAAATCCATGCGCGACCTCATCTTTCAGGAGATGACGGATGAATGGGAAGCCGCTTATGAGGCGGGCATTTTCACTGA
>Ga0114922_10001470_pt1 | contig 22494 bp, 21 predicted proteins | sample AartaG_FD_100975 | JGI IMG/M metagenome (GOLD analysis project Ga0114922, IMG submission 100975) | Deep subsurface microbial communities from Aarhus Bay to uncover new lineages of life (NeLLi) - Aarhus_00045 metaG | ecosystem: Environmental > Aquatic > Marine > Oceanic > Sediment | place... | reverse complement strand
ATCCTTAGAGCGCGGTTTGTAGTAGGTCATGTCGGCATCATCCCCGAAAGGAATGATGATGCGGTTGTCGAACGACGAGATGAGAAAGCCGTCGCTGCCTTTGAACAGTGCACCGTGGCCAATCTTGTTCAGGTCAACATGCTCCATTGGTGATGAGGGCATGGCTCCGCCCTGATACCAGATAACGTCGATGGCCGGCCGCCAGCTGTTGGCGGGGTGTTTGAATACGGCCTTTAGCTCGACAGGTGTCACATCGGGATTGTAGTCGTCCCCGGTTGCTTCAGCAGAAAGAGGTATTCCTGCATCGATGGCATTCCAGGCGAGGTCCATGGTGTGGCTGCCCATGTCCCCAACTTGACCGGTTCCGAAATCCCAATACATGTTCCATTGCAGGCAGTTTAAGCCGGGCTCGCCCGAAAAGTATACAGGATTATACGGGTGATAGGGTGACGGCCCGAGCCACAGGTCGTAATGGAGCGTTTTGGGAGGTTCTCCCTTCGCAAGCGGATAATGACAACGGCGAAGCTGGCGGTTGCCCCAGACATGCACAGCCTTCAATTCGCCGATGGCGCCATCTCGAATCAACTCGCGGACGCGGTTAAAATTGGGTTTTTCATGACGCTGCGTGCCGTGCTGGGTGGCGAGTTTGTTTTTATTCTTCAAATAAGTCTGGCGTACCAAGCGCACTTCCTCCACGCTGATACCCATTGGTTTTTCCAGATAAAGGTGCAGCCCGCGGTTCATTGCCCAGATCCCGATAAAGGCGTGTGGATGGTCCGGTGTGCAGCAAACGACGGCGTCTAAATCCTTTTGTTCGAGACACTTTCGCCAGTCCACGTAGTGTTTGGCATTGGGAAATTCCTTGGCGGCCAAGGCAAGGTAATTTTCATCGACATCGCACAACGCCACAACGTTCTCCTTTTTTAATCCCGGGTAATGAGCAAGTGCACGGCCATACGCACCGATAAGGGCGATATTCAGCTTGTTGCTCGGCGAATTCTTGCCTGACAACACACCGCTCGGCAGGATAACCAGACCGGCACCGACAGCTGCGGCTCCTTTTAAAAAATCACGTCTGTTAACATTATTATTTATCATTATTTTTTCTCCGATTGGGCATAACATAATAATACCTGTGGCAGAGCTATACAACACGTTTTGCCTAGCAATTTAGTCTACCGGAAACAAAATGTCAACATTTTTCTATGGTTGGCCCTGTGGCCTTGTCTTTGGCTTTTTCGCCTGCAAACGGATTTAGGTGGGAAATGCGGGTTGAACCGTGCCTAATAGGTGAAAAAGTTGCGTAATTTTGGTTTAGAAGTGGAGTTACATGATGACCTTTTTAATGTTTGTTGGTAGTTATGAATTACAATATAATTGCTTTTGTTGTTTGTCGGCAGCTGGATTTTTAGATTAAGGCATGGAGACAAAATGGCCGAACAGCGGCAGATAAAAAGTACCAGGATTAATCAAAGGGGCTTTACGCTGATTGAACTATTAGTGGTGATATCCATTATGTCTATGCTTATGTCTATTCTTCTCCCATCGGTGAGTGCATCGAGGGAGCTGGGTAGACGGGTAGTGTGTTTTTCAAATATCAGGCAGTTGACCTTCGCCTGGAATCTTTATGCTATAGATAATGAAGACCGATTCTGTTCACCCGATACGTTCTGGAATGATGGTTCGTTTTTGGAAACCAACTATTGGGTTGCAGATGGGCCTGATTGGCCTGGCAACCCAATAGGTAATACCGAACAAGGTATCGAAGATGGCGTCCTTTGTCCTTATACCGAGTGGACTCTGGGTATATACAAGTGTAAAAGTGACAGGTCCAACTTTTTGCGGAGCTATTCTGTATCCGGTGGTATGAGAGCCGGTACAGGCAGTATTGCAAAACCTTCCGTAAAAGCGGTCTTTGTAGATGCAAGCAGCAATTGGGAATGGATACATGGAGCCTTCTTTCCTCTGGACTGCACGTCTGAAAAAGCACAGTGGTGGCCTTGGGACTCCCGGCATCTTCAGCAGATAACGGCAAGGCACCACGGGGGCTTTAACCTGTCCTTCGGAGACTTTCACTGTGAGTACTGGAAGCTAAAGGACCCCCGGACGATACGGTTTGCAAATCAGGAGATATCAGCGGCTGAGGCATCACCTAATAATCCTGATATAGAACGTTTACTTGAAGTGATATGGTAACAGTTGTTCTGGAGTTATTTTTGTGTTTAGTGGTTATATCTGAGCGTAAAAGCGCCGGAGGATATTTGAATGCCTTTTGAGATACCTGACTGGCTGCACTTAGAAATTCTGCATCGGTGGGAAAACTTGTCTACAAGAAAGTGGATTAACAAAAATCCCAGGATAATTATCAGTATAGCCGCTGGTTGTGTTCTTGTGCTGTTGGTGGTACTGGGGCTGATGCTGCCGAAAAAGGTTGCTGTCGAAGTCCGGGAGTACAAGAAGGCGTGGTTTTATGACCTGAATACGAGAGAGCTTTTTGTTGCAAGAAGCGACCGGGTTGCGCCTATTGAGGCCCCTTCCGGGCCCCTTCCCAGTGGAGAGCCGGCAGGTGTGAGAGCATATGTGTTCAGTTATGTTGCAGAGTCGAACGAATCCGATCGCTTTATAGGCTTTTTAGAAATCGCTAATCTTGAGGTAGGAAAGAAGGGACCTAAGCCTGCCATCTCAGGAGTCGGCGGCGCTGAACAGTGGGGGCGAGGGGGGCTGATTCGCAGGGTTACCGATAAGAAATGGGTGCCGGCGGATAGTGATAAAGGAAAGGCTATTCTGCGGGAGCTATACCTTCCGAATATAAATGGGGAAGTTGCTCACTATTTACCGCCCTGATGAAAATCAATTAGCATCCAACTGCTTGAACTGTTCTGCCATTTCAACGAGAACAAGCTCCTTTGCCTTCTCGACAGGCCCGGGCAAATGTACACCGGAGGCCATATCATGCCCTCCTCCGCCGAGTTTTGTGGCTATTTTGCGAACATTGATGGTGCCTTTACTTCGGAGGGAGCATTTTATTCTGCCATCCTTTAACTCGACAAACAAGGCTGCTGCTTCAACGGTGCCTATCCGTTGGCATTCGTTTACTAAATTTTCCGTATCCATAAGTTCTGCGCCGGTTTGTTCGAAGTCCTGCTGGAGCAGGTATTGTGTAGCGAAACGTCCGTCGAAATGCAATTCGAGCGTGTTGAGCATCGCTGCCGTGAGCTTGAGACGCTGATATGAAGAATTCTGGTATATCCTGCGATAAAGTTCAGGCGAGTTTGCACCAGCTTTGGTTAAATCAGCACAGGCCTGGTAGGCTCTATTGTCTGTATTGGGGAAGCGGAACCAGCCGGTGTCGGTAGCTATCGCAACAAATAACGCCTGCGCGATTTTATCCGTCACAGGCCAATTGGCGTATCTTAGCAAATCAAAGACAATAATGCCTGTGGCGGCAGCATCCGTATCAATCAATTCGACATTGCCTAACCCATCGTTTGTGACGTGGTGGTCAATTACAAGAACAGGTTTATCGTTTTGTTTTAGATATTCCGAAAATTTCGACAGCTGGTTGTTACTGTTGACATCAATAAGGACAATCAAGTCCGGCTCGAAAAACTGCCCTTGCTTTAATTGTTCAATAGTAACATCCTTGCCGAGTATTGCGGGCTTCTCGGTGAATAAAAAGTCGTACCATTCGGGCAGCTCCGACGGTGATATCAACTCGGTCTTTTTTTCAAGGGCTGAGAGTGTATCGCGGACAGCGACCAGTGAGCCGCACGCATCGCCATCCGGCTGTATGTGGGTCGTTATCAAGATACTGCTTGATTTGTCAATTAACTCAATTGCTTTTTGAAAGTCCATTCTAATTCCTTTTTAACCACAGATTTCACGGATTAACACTGATTTTATTTTCTCTTTTTTTGCCACAGAGGGCACAGAGAACACAGAGAGAAAAAGAAATAAAGTCCTTTTTAACTTCTCATTATTTCACGGTATTCTTTCTCAATTTCGTCAGTTCTCCAACCGTAATTCTTCCTAATCAAACAAGTAATGTGAAAAGCATGGGCGACATTATACTTGGCCAAATCTTTAACATCAGAATCATACTGCATACCATTTTTACCTTGCTTTAGAACGGAATCAACTAAGCTTGTTACGTCTAAATGAACTGCATTGTTAAACTGTAAATAGAGAAGAGGATAAACCTCGTTCTTAAATAAATCTGGCAATTGCTTAACTAAATCGAGAAATTTTAGCATTTCTTTTATCCTCTTGTCGGAAAATAGCTGTTCGATTTTTAAATTATCTATTGAGTCCTGAATTTTCTTTTTATCATCTCCCGAAGTCACTTCCTTGAACTTCTCCAAAATTCTAATATTATTACAAAGGGTATATTTTTCCCACCGCCGAATTTTTTCTTTAACAGTTTCTTGCTCATTTTCATTTTGCTTGTCAGGCACAGTTAAGCACCAAGATAATTTGACCATTAATTCACACAGGACTCTTAATAATGCCTTTGCTGGCAATTCGCGTTCCTTTCTCAATAACAAAAATATAGCATTACAATAATCCATGGCTGCCCGGAGGACACATGCACATAAACCATCAATCGAAGTAAAATCTTTTATTTTCTGATGCATTTGTGCATCAGTTTCTTCAAACCACTTGTTTATAGTTTTCGTTATCTTATCATTTTCCATTTTTCTCTGTGTTCTCTGTGGCTAAAATTTCTTTTGCCTTTTCTCAGTCTTTTGTGATTTCTCGGCTATTGAAACCAAGACTATCGCGGTTCAAATCAGACGGCCAGCATAGCTTTTGCTACTTCTTGTGATTTTTCTTTGCCGAAGAGTAACTCAACTAATTTTAATGAAAACTCCAAAGCCGTTCCCGGGCCCTGGCTTGTAATACAGTTGCCATCGACGACGACCCTTGCATCCTCGCTGTTATCCAGCTCTGAAATCAAGGAAGGATAACAGGTCGCCTTTTTGCCGGCCAAAAGGTTGTGATATTTTAACACAACAGCCGGCGATGCGCAAATGGCCGCATAGAACCTGCCTGATTTTGCCTGGGCTTTCAGTAGCTCAATTAGTACGTTGCTATCTCTTAAATGTTCTGCTCCAGGCATACCACCGGGAAGAGCGATTAAATCATAAACCTGGTCGGCACAATCTGCAATGAGCACATCAGCAACTAATTTTACACTTCGACCGGCGATAATCTGTTTTGAGCTCACGGAAGCGACTGTGACGTCAGCTTTTGCCCTTCTTAGAACATCGATGATTGTAACAGCTTCCAGCTCTTCGATACCATCTGCGATTGCAATTAGTACCTTCTTCGACATCATAAACTCCAATATACTTTTATATGATGACAATCACTTAATCTTGTTTAGCCAAAAGTTGTTTTACATTTTCGCAGTCTTTTACGATTTGCTCGGCAAGCTGTGATTCTGTTTCGAATTTTATCTGTTCTCGGGTTCGCTCTGTAAAGTCCATCGCCATCCATTTATCGACCAAATCACCGACATTTTCTATCAGCAAATGCGCCTCTATCGCTACTGGCTTATCGCTACCATAGGTGGTTGACCGGCCGATACTAAAAGCAGCGGGAATCTTTTTTTCTGCTGAGCAGACTTGTTCTTCACTGTCGCCAATGGCTATGAAGCCTGCGTAGACGCCTTCGGCGGGTATAATCTGCTTGGCCGGGGCTAAGTTTGCCGTAGGAAAGCCAAGCCGTTTGCCTTTGCCACAGCCTGGCACCACACGACCAATCAGGCGATAGGGCCTTGTTAGTGCAACGGTGGCATCGGCTACCTTGCCACTTTCGAGTAGATTACGAATCATTGTACTCGAGACTTTAACCGCCTGACCTATTGAAAGCTTAACCTCCTTAGTATCAATTACAACGACATCAAATCCCTTTTCTTTGCCCAGATTATATAATGTATGGGCAGAACCTGTTCGGCCGGAGCCGAAATTAAAACTTTCGCCCTCAACTATTACTTCCGGCTGAATTGTTCTGGTGAGAAACCGGTCTACAAAATCCGCCGGCGAAAGATTCAACAGCTCGGCACTATCTTTTAGTACAATCAGGCAATCTACGCCGTACTTCGCCAACAGATGTGTTTTAAGTTTCAAGGGCGTCAGCACTCCAGGAGCTTTTTCCGGATGCAAAATTGCAACGGGATGAGGCTCAAACGTTAATGCTATTAGTTCAGCGTTCTTTTGCACAGCAGTTTGTTTGGCGGTGGTTAAGATGACTTGATGGCCGATATGAACGCCATCAAAGTTGCCGATAGACAGTATGCAGCCATGCTTGATTTTTTCAAAATCTGATGTTGTTTCTATAATCTTCATTTGGTTTATGCCTGTCTATTCCATAGGGTATTTTAGTCCCCACTGTGCCCGGATTTCATCCATAGTTTTGACAATTGAGAGGCTTTCATCGAGGGGCATAATATCACTTTCTGGTTTTCCAGTTTGCAGGCATCGCATGACTTCTGTTACCTCATATTCAAATCCATTGCACTCAAAAGGTATTTTGATGGTCTCATCTTCTTTACCTTCTATCGAAATAGCGGCAGTCGTAGCACACCAAAACGGTGAGTGAATTCTAATGGTCCCTTTGGTTCCGACTATTACTGCCTGCTGTGGTGTTTGTGTTCTGATAGCACAGGAAAGCACTGCTAACTGGCCGTCCTCATAGCCAAGGAGCATCGCCGATTGCTCATCGATATCTGTTGAGCCAAGATGTGTCAAGCTGGTAATTCGTGCAGGCGGTTGGCCATATACCATCGAGGCTAATGCTACTGTATATACCCCGACATCGAGAAGTGCCCCGCCGGCAAGTTCCGGGTTGAATAGTCGGCCCTTAGGATTCCATTCGCCTCTGAAACCGAAATCGGCCTGTAAAAGTCGCACTGGGCCAATCAGATCCTGCTCCAACCACTCGCGAACTTTCGCGATAATCGGCAAGAAACGAGTCCACATTGCTTCCATCAGAAACAGCTTTTTCCCTCTGGCTGTACTAATCATCTGTTGTACTTGACCTACATTTAAGGCAAAGGGCTTCTCACATAAAACTGCTTTGCTGGCTTTCAAGCAAAGGATTGTATTTTCCATATGAAACGGGTGCGGCGTAGCAATATATACAACATCAATATCGGGGTCGTTTGCGAGTTCAGTGTAGCTGCTGTGTCGATGCGGAATGTTGAAGGCTTCGGCAAACTTTTTAGCGGTATCAGCAGCACGTGAACCCACTGCAATAAGGTCGGCTTCCGGCAGAATCTGTAGTGCTTCGGCAAACTTCTTTGCGATACCACCTGTACCAATTATGCCCCAGCTAATTTTTCTTTCCATACTTTGTCCCACTTATGTAGTACTTCTGTTTGCACTTTGTCGGCAGAGCAGAAGACCTAATTTACCCGCTTGAGCTGAAATCTGCAATGGGTTTTCCTCGCCCTGGGCTGCTTTCTTATTTACAGAGGCTGAAAGAAAATAGAGATTATACTTGCAACTTAGTTGCGTTTAGGTAGAATAGTTTGAGACATTACGAATTGAGGTTCCGGGGCTTATTGCTTTGGGTTAATAAATAAGCACAGGTCAGAAAATGTCGGTAAAAGAAAGGACAAAGCATATTCTTGTGGAGCTAAAGGGGCATTCACCATTTACCCTTTTGGGTGCGTTGCTGGGCATCTTTTTTATGCTGCTTTTTAAGAATGTGAGCGAAGCCGGCAGCCGTACACTATTTGCTATCTTCCATCCTGCCCATGTTGTTTTGAGTGCAATGGTGACTGCTTCGATGTTCAGGGTGCACGCAGCAGGAAAACGGTTTTTTATAGTGCTTCTTATAGGTTATTTTGGCTCTGTGGGTATTGCCACCCTCAGCGATGTTGTAATTCCTCATATCGGCACAGAATTGCTGGGGCTACACATTCCGGCAGAAGCCGAAATCCACCATCAGGCAGTCGTTTCAACTGGGAAAGACACACACATGAATCAGGAGCACACGATTCATCTTGGGTTTATCGAAGAATGGTATATAGTTAATCCTGCTGCGCTACTGGGTGTTTTAATTGCATATTTTCTTCCACGAACTAAATTTCCGCACTCCAGTCATGTTTTAATAAGCACATGGGCATCGTCGTCGTATCTGCTGATGAACATGCGTTCTGAGATAACAGTTATAGCTGGCATCGGAATATTTATAACACTATTTGTCGCAGTTTGGGTGCCCTGCTGTATCAGCGATATTGTCTTCCCGCTATTGTTCGTCAAGCCCGACCTTGAAATTGCAGGTTCGTGTCCGGTTCACGACCGACACAGCCACCCTCACATACATAAGGAATCGGAGGAGGAGCATTGAAAACTGAGACTAAAAGAAAAATTGGGGAGTTACTATCTTCAACAAAGCTTCGTCGCACCAAACCCCGTTTAGCTGTCTTAGGTGTTTTAGTTGGTGCGTCCAAACCGATTACACAGGAGCAGATAGCTGCCAAGCTCGGTCCTACTGGGCCAAATAAAGTTACAATTTACCGTACACTCGAGAGTTTTGTTAAGGAAGGTCTTGTCCACAAAGCATATCTTAGAGAAAGAACCTGGCATTTTGAACTGGCTCACAACTGTAGTGAAAGCCAATGCCACCCCCACTTTACCTGTACAAACTGCGGTGACACTCACTGTTTTACAGGGATGACACTTCCTATAGTCAAGAGCCCTCCCCATAAAGGTTTTGTTATCCGCCACCAACGCACACAGTTTGAGGGCCTCTGCCCAAGCTGCAGTCTAAACCAGTAGTTGACAACTTCATGTTGTAAATATAACTTCAAGTAGCTCTCTCGGAGGCATTTTCTCCACGGCTGTACTATAGACAAATCCTACAGCCGTTACTACAATGCGTGTATGCAGGCGTATCCATTAAAATTTCAGCCAATTTATAAGCGGCGGATATGGGGTGGCCAGAAGCTGCGTGAGGTTTTCAATAAGGACATACCTCCATTCGAAAAAATCGGTGAAAGTTGGGAATTGGCTGATTTGCCTAATGATAAATCTGTAATTATAAATGGCGAATTGGCTGGGCGAACTCTTATCTCAGCAGTTACAAAATATCCTAAGGAAATAACAGGCGATGAGAATTTCTCGCCCCCTTTTCCGCTGCTGATTAAATTTCTGGACGCTGAGGATATCTTGAGTGTACAGGTTCACCCCGATGAGCAGGCTTGCCGGCGGTTGGGTGAAGGGGTACCCAAAACCGAGTGCTGGTATATCATATCTGCTGAAGCTGGTGCTGTAATTTATAAGGGACTAAAACCAGGTGTAAGCAAGGAGCAATTTGCCGAAGCAATAGAAAAAGGCAACGTTGCTGAGTTGTTGGCAGAGGTGCCTGTTGAAGCAGGCCAGTGCCATTTTCTTCCATCTGGTACAACCCACAGTATTGGAGCGGGCCTTTTAATAGCTGAGATTCAAACACCATCCGACACTACTTACAGGGTCTTCGACTGGAACAGAGTCGATGAGACTGGTAAAGCAAGACCATTGCACATCAAGCAGGCTCTGGAAAGTATCCACTTTGATGCATCCGGTGATAATCTAACGGTTACGACGATAGGTCGACTTGTTGATTGTGAATACTTCAAGATAGACAAGGGCCATCAGGTCGAAAGCTGCGAGTTACTTCTTTCGCCGGGCGAGATGAAAACAGTGATTATTATAACCGGCCATGGAACAATTCTGGGAGCCGAAAAAAATCGCGTTGAATTCGAGGCAGGCGATTGCTTGCTTATCCCGGCTGCTTATGAAGGAGCGATGAGGTTTGCAGAAGACACCGAATATCTGAAAGTAATTATTTAGGTTGAATGGGTTAAGCAGGCAGCTTCAAAGTATTATTAGCTGCTGTTGTCGGTAGTTAAAAAACTGTTAGGAAGCGGCATTCTTCGAGAAATTATTTGTTTATCTGGGGAGCTTTTTGCAGGTTTTGAATATTTTGGCAAATGTGCGTGGGAGCGTACCGGAGATGATTGACAGAAATAAAGCGAGCAGGCACAGGTTAACAAGTGGGACACTGTTATTTATATCGTCATTTTTGTTATACAGTCTTTCGAGCCCTGGCAATATACCGAGTGACTCTGAGGTTCGGTGGTCGGTTTCGCGACAAATGATTCGAAGTGGGGGTGTATCCATTGAAGACAGCTTGGTGACCCGCAACTACGCCGTGGGAGTGGATGGCAGGCGTTATTCTTTTTGGGGCATTGGCCAGTCGATATGCATGCTGCCATTTAACTTGTTATGTTTGCTTCTGGAGAAGCTGACACCCATTAGTACTAAGACAGCGGATTTATTTGCGCAATTTTCGGCATCAATATTGTTTTTCCCTTTTGTTGGTGCCTTGGCTGTATGGCTGGTGTATCGCCTGTTAATTTTACTGAGCTATAGCAAAAGGGTCTCGATTTTTATCGCGGTGATATTTGCTTTTGCTACGATGCATTTTCATTATTCGGTGGTTACATACGAACAAACGCAGGTGGGGGCCTTATTATTGCTTGCTATGATCTTTTTAGTCAAAAATTTACGTGAAAGGCGTTTTTTATATGCGTGGCTTTTGTGTTTGTCGCTGGGGCTCTGTCTTCTTTTTAGGCTCGGGTCTATGTTAGAGATTTTGCCTATTTATCTGGTGGCTGCCGGTGAGGAGATACTTGGTGATGGTGAAAAATCGCGAGTTGAGAGAGTTGGCAAGTGGCTATTAGCCGGTGTTTGCGGAGTAGGTGGAATCATTGTGTTCTTGGGTTGGTATAACTATATCAGGTTTGGCAGCGTTTTAGAAAGTGGTTATGGTCTGTGTGCCTCTACCGCTCTTGGCGGACATGACATATTTGGGAGCCGACCTTTGCCGACTTTGGCGGCGAAGCTATTTAGTCCGGGCAAAAGCATATTTTTGTACAACCCGGTTTTGTTGCTATTTCCTGTATGCATCTACGGCTTTTATCGGCGTCATAAAGTAGTGGGATTGGCGGCATTTTTTGCGGTAGTGATCAGTTTTATATTTCACAGTTTTCATACCACGTGGGCGGGTGATTATGCCTGGTCGATTAGATATGAGGTTCCGGTTTTGGCATTTTTAGTTCTGCCGCTGGCACAGTTGTTTAGTAGGCCGACGAAATCTATGGTAAGAATTTTAGTGATGCTGCTCGTATCAATAAGTTGTACTATACAATTGGCATCGGTGGTTTACAAATTTGACCTTGAGTTTTTCCAGAATCCCAATCATAGCATTATTCCTGATGATTATGTTTGGGACTTGTCTCAATCACATCTGATTAGGCGATTTTATAATATATGGGCACATTTAACTGGCAATCGGGATTTTAGTTCGGTTGAGGTAGTAGAAGAGGAGCCGCTTATAATGAAGCGGAATTTTAGCAAAGATGATGTGAAAAAAGCATATCATATTAATTTCTTCCCCTTTAAGGCGAAAAGTATCCCATATTCAAAGTGTTTTTGGATTCCCTTGTTGTGCTTTTGGTTTGTTTTGTTGGTGGGTTTTTGTGCAGCGGTATTCAAATTGGTTCGGCTTATTATATATCAAAGCTCAAGTAGCGAAACAGAAAGGTTTATTTATTAGACCGTTTTATTGTATTGAGTAAATGGTCGATTCTTTCGATAAATAAGCGGGGATTAGGGACACAGCCAACCAGCGGTTCGGAAAGCTCATTACTGTCAGGATATCCGACGTAATGAGTGGGATAATAATCGATATTATATTGTTTAACGATTTCAGGTTGTTTGTCAATATCAATCAGAATGGGAATGAATTTGGTTTCAGCGTATTTTATGACGTCAGGGTTGTTATAAACATATTGGTCCATCGCCCAGCAAAAGCTGATGTTTTGATTGTAAAAAGCGAGTAAAATAGGTTTATTTTGCTGTTTTGCCAGTTTAATGCCAGCTTCATAGTCTTCAATCCAATCAATTGTATCTCTATGTTTAGTCAAAAATACAATTGCTACAAAGGCAAAGAAAACAAGAAAGAGCGTCCATAGCGCTCGATGATGTTTTTTTTCGGTAGGAGATGTGATTTTCTTAGGTTCTTGTTGGATTGGGGCATTTTGGTTGAATCTTTTCTTTTCCATAATAATTACCAGACAAAATTGCTTTTTTTAGTTGTAAGCATTAATATAGATGGAACTTAAAGTTAGTCAAGGTTTACGGCCCTATTTTTTTATTTTTGTTCCAGATGCAAGTGACGTTTAGACCAGAAAAGACTGTTTTGCGTAGTAGTCCATTTCTCTGGTACCTGGTTGTAATGACTGTGGCTGGGGCGCTTTATGTTTTTACCTGTGCGCCGACTGTTCTGTGGCAGGACAGCGGACTGTATATTTATCGAGTCTGGCACAACGATATTCAGGGAAATCTGGGTCTTGCGCTTGCTCATCCGCTTTATATAATAGTAGGTATCGCGGTCAAATATCTACCCCTTGGTGAATTTGCGTACCGGGTGAACCTGATTTCTGCTATTGCTGCTGCGGTGGCGGTTGCAAATCTCTTTTTGCTTGTACGGCTTTGGCTTGGTAAGAACCTGCCAGCTATAATAGCTGCAATTACCCTTGCTGTTTCCTGGACTTTTTGGCAGCACGCTGTAATTGCTGAGGTTTATACCTTATATACAGCCCAGATGCTCGGTGAGTTGGTAGTACTGTTACTATATATACGCACAAAGCGTATCCGGTATTTGTATCTTTTGGGGCTTTTTAACGGCCTGGCGATTGCCAACCATATGTGGGGGGTGTTTGGTTTTGCCTGCTATACAGTATTCTTGATTGTTCTGTTAGTTCGCAGGCACATCAGCTTAAAGCATTTTGGTATTATCGTCTTGCTGTGGATAGCAGGTGCTGCACCGTATGAATATCTGATAATAAAGAACATTATTCTTTCGGGAGATGTGCAGGCGACACTATCTTCAGCGGTGTTTGGCAATCTGTGGCAGGGAGGGGTTCTTAATCTGTCTGTTTCAATGAAAATAGTATTGGAAAACATAATATTCATCCTGCTTAACTTTCCTACTCCTAACTTGGTATTTTTCTTTGTGGGACTGTGGGCTCTGCGGAAAACAGCACCGAGCCGAAGCTTTGCCAATATTGTATTTGCACTGCTATTAATGTATTTCTTGTTTGCTTTCCGATACACTGTTCCGGACAGATACGTATTCTTTCTGCCGTTCTATTGCTTTGTGGCAGTGTTTATTGGATTGGGAGCAGATGCTGTTCTGAGGCGGTATGGCGGGAGGGTGCTGGTATTTATGGTACTGGTGTTTGCACTACTGCCGATACCGACTTACTGTGTTACTCCAGCTGTGGCAAGAAAGATGTACAAACCTCTTGGCCAGAGGAGACAAAGACCCTATCGTGATGAATACATTTACTTTCTCCAGCCTTGGAAAATGGGCTATAGAGGAGCTGAGAGATTCGCTAACGAGGCCCTGGATATAGTTGACGAAAATGCTATAATTTATGCCTATGCCACTGATGTCCATGCCCTTTTGTATGTACAAGAAGTCAAAGGCAAACGCAGGGACGTTAAAATAGTGTCAGGACATGATATGAGTCAAAATGCTCCGGCTTTTACTAAAGATACTATTGAGCAGTTGACGGAAAACTCGACCGTGTATGTGGACTCAGTAGCGGAAGGTTATTGCCCGCAGTTCTTGTTGGAGCGATATGAATTTGAGCAAGTAGGAGTTCTTTGGAAAGTAGGTGACCCTATTTTACAATAAGTCACAAAACAGGAACTTGATTGATGAAAAATTTTTCAATCTTCTTTGTGAATTGCTCCTCTTAGCCCCTCCATTTTCAAATAGCCTTTTTTCCATACAACTAAGCCCGAAATTGCAAAGACAAAAAAGTGCACAACTGCAGCGTATCTTGTCCTTATCTGGCTCATTGCCACGCCGATTATCGCATAGGTGCCTGCCAGCGCGTAACAGATTGTAACAGTTTTTTTCAGAGGAATGCCTCTGTCTACCATCTGGTCATAGATATGCCCGCGGTCGGAGACGAATAAAGGTCTGTGATTAATTAATCTCCTCACCAGGGCAACAGCGGTATCGAGAATGGGCAGGCCGAAGACAACTATTGAAGCTATCCACCATCGTGAAATTCCCTCGGCAAACAAAATCATCAGTGCGGCTACCGTAAAGCCCAGCAGCATACTGCCGGCATCACCCATAAATATCTTGGCTGGATAGCGATTGAAAGGCAAAAAGCCCAAGACTCCTCCTACAAGCCCAAGACAAATTATAATCCGCACCGGGTCACCGACTTCACTGGCCCCCCAGGTTGCCAAATGTACTGCCAGAAGCAGCATAGCAACCGTAATAATGGCTGTTACTCCGGCACAAAGACCATCGAGTCCATCAAGCAGATTTAACGAATTTGCTGCGCCGAGTACGAAGAATACCACAATTAAAACCTGAAGAATTATTTCGAGATTGTACGGCAACGGCCAACCAAAGAAATCTGTAATAGAACGCAGATTCGGCATAATACCCACTAACAGCAAAGCAAGCGCTGCGACAGCCTGTCCGAGGAATTTTTTTAATGGCTTTAAGTCGAATATGTCGTCGGCGAGCCCAATAAAACATGCTATTGCTGCACCAGCTAATATACCAAGCAGCCATTTCACTGCTGGACCGAGGGACTCTTCGCTTCTTAAATGGCCGATGCCGGTCAGTACGCCGACTGTCAGGCCAACCAACATACCTATACCGCCAAGATATGCTATAGGCTCTCTGTGTGTTTTAACCAAAGCATCGGGCCTGTCAACGATTCCAAATTTAACGGCAATTTTTTTGCACAGCAAAGTAGCTGCCAACGAACCACCGAAAGAAGTCAGCAAAATGGGCCAGAAGTCAAATACCCACGTAATTGGTCTGTCCGGTCCAATTATATTGCTAAATATCATTTCTTAGACTTTCTCGTTAAGGGCTTTCCAGCCAGACTTCGCCATCATAGCGGAGCATAATTAGGTTGTCTTTGAATCCGTCAAAGCGTATTTTAGCTTTTCTGCCGAGTAGTTCCTGCAACATCCATTTTGGAAACTTAGCCCCTGCTTTGATTGATAAAGGCACACCGCCTCCGAATCGGGGATTTATCTCAATGAATTTTACCTTATCGTCGTCTGTTAAGAATAGTTGCAAAGTTATAACACCAGGCCCGGCTCCAAGCGTCTTAACCAATCTTACAGCCTCTCTCATAATGTGAGGATGCTTGACGATTTGACCCTTGCTCACCTCACCGGCTCTTACTTCGATACGTTTTCTTGGCACAACGCAGCGGACTTTCATACTAAAATCAACATAAACGTCACAGGTATATTCTGTTCCCCAAATATATTCCTGGCATATAGCGTTAGGTATTCTTTTCGAAAACAGTAACAGTTCTCTGTGGTTATTTACTATAGCAGTGCCTCTGCTGGCGTAGCCGTCCCGGGGCTTCATAAAGCAAGGCCACGTGAGTTTCTTTTTTGAAAGTGCGGTTGCTGCACTGACTGTAACAGGGGTATCAAAACCTTTTTTGCTCAAGAAGTGAAACGTCTTAAATTTGTTCTGACAAATATCGACTACCTCCGGTGTCGAGACAAGTACCCAACAACCTATTGCGGTAAACTTTGGCTTGTTTTGCGCCAGTAGCTTCAAGTCCAAATCAACAGTCGGAATGACTAACTTTACTTTATTGGTCTTGACAATAGTCAACAACTGCTTGACATAGCGGGTATGTGTTATTGGCTTGACGAGAAAACCTTTGTCACACAATTGCAGGGCAGGACTTAGCTCAGTAGTATCTGTACCAAGCAATGAAAGGTTTATTTTCAGCTCTTTTGCCGCACTGCGAAAGCTATTAAGCAGAGAAACCCTTCTGCCAATGCAGGTAAACAAGATACTAAAATTATCAATGGCAGATTTTGATTTTGGCATTGTTCATTTCCGGTAAATCGTCACTTTTCTTATTTCCAAATTCACAGCTTGTAACTGTTAATCATAAATCATAAATCGAAAATAGTCAATTGACTTTTAGACCATATACACCTAAACTGCTGTCTTGATTTAACTAATCGGCTAAAGTCAAATGTCGGTTTAGATATTGTGGGAAAAGTGAATGCTTTTCAGCCTGTTTTTTTACGCAAAATCAGATTTAAAAATAAAATAAGATAAGAGTTGTTGTAAAGGTAGGTCTATGACTGAATGGGAAAGAAAACTTAAAGCCAGAAGGGTTACCGTTGGTATATTAGGACTTGGCTATGTTGGTCTGCCCTTGGTAAGAGAGTTTGCTTCAGCGGGTCTGAGAGTGATTGGTTTTGACCTTGACGAGAAAAAAGTCAAGATTCTTAATGCCGGCCGAAGCATTATCAAACACATCGCCCACTCACAGATTAAACAGATAATAAAGACAGGATTGTTCAACGCCACGACCAATATGGCTCGTCTGAAAACTGTCGATGCCATATTGGTGTGTGTGCCTACTCCGCTGACACAAAACCGTGAACCGGATATGCAGTTTATCATCGGCAGCAGCGAAACAATCGCTAAATATCTGCGGGCTGGACAATTGGTTGTTCTTGAGAGCACAACTTATCCTGGTACTACTCGTGAGTTGGTTGTCCCGATACTTGAAGGCAGCGGCCTAAAAGCGGGCAAAGATTTCCACCTGGCATATTCACCAGAGCGTGAAGACCCGGGCAACAAGAACTTTACAACTAAAACGATTCCCAAAGTGGTTGGTGGCTTGACAAATAAGTGTCGCGATATGGCCTGCAAACTTTACAATGTTGTTATTCTTAGAACGGTCCCTGTATCCAGTCTTGAGGTAGCTGAAGCTGCAAAAATTCTTGAAAACGTTTATCGCTGTGTAAATATAGCTATGGTCAACGAGCTAAAAATGGTCTTCGACAGAATAGGCATCGATGTGTGGGAGGTTATCAATGCGGCGAGCACTAAACCGTTTGGTTTCAGTGCGTTTTATCCAGGGCCAGGTCTTGGCGGTCATTGCATACCAATCGACCCTTTCTATCTTACGTGGAAGGCCCGACAATATGGCATGCCGACACGGTTTATCGAACTGGCTGGTGAAATCAATACGAATATGCCGCATTATGTCATCGCAAAAATAATGGAGGCGCTAAATGAGCAAAGCAAAAGCTTAAAAGGCTCAAAAGTGCTTGTATTGGGCCTGGCGTATAAGAAAGACATTGACGATTTGCGGGAGTCCCCTTCGATAGAGTTGATCGAATTACTGCGTCAAAAGGGTGCCAAGGTCGACTATAACGACCCGTACATTTCGAAAACTCATAAACAACGCAAGCACGACTTAAAAATGACCAGTAAGAAGTTGTCGGCTGAAATGCTGGCTGGCTATGATGTGGTTTTGATTTCGACCAATCACAGTGATTATGATTATGACTGGCTTGTTAAAAACGCCAGGCTTGTTGTGGATACGCGAAATGCAACCGCCAAGGTTCGTAGGGGCCGTTCAAAAATTGTAAAAGCTTAATTTGGTTTTTTTGTAAAATCTGGCTTAATGTGAGTTATCGCAAGGTAGGTTGAATACTTTACTTTTGCGGATTCGGAGTAAGTAAAAGTGCTCAAAGCAGAAGAAAATCCATCAATTATTTGGCCTGAAGGAGCGTCGATTTGTGACTTTGCCGGCCTTTGGTGGGTTGCTCATACCAAAAGTAGAAATGAAAAAGCCCTGGCCCAGGACTTGAGTCACAAAGACATCAGTTACTTTCTTCCGATGAGCTGGAAGGTTCGGCGACAAAGGGGCAGAACGATACGCTCGCTTCTGCCTTTATTTAGCGGGTATCTGTTTTTTTGTGGTGATGAGAACCAGCGACTTGAAGTGTTGAGGACAAATCGTGTAGCGAATCTAATAGAAGTCAAAGACCGGGAGAAATTGCTTAGCGAACTACTGCAAATCGAACAGGCTCTTCGAGCAGGCGCTCCTTTAGTGCCGCACAGGTACATAAAGGCAGGCCGGCACTGTCGTGTTATAGCAGGACCTTTAGCTGATTTGCAGGGTATTGTTATCAAAACAAAAAATGTTATGCGTTTGGTTTTGCAGGTAGATATGCTTGGACAGGCAACAAGCGTCGAGATAGATACTGATATGATAGAAATTATTGATGAATCTCAATAAGGACCTCTGTAATAGTTAGTTTGATTAGGGAGGCAATATTATGAATATCGTGATCGTTATCAAAATTTTAGGTATGGTCTTCATCTTGGCTGGTATTTTATACTTCGTAAAACCAAGCATTTGTAAAAGAATTATGGAATTCTTCAAGCAGGGCAAACGCCTATACTTTGCAGGGCTTATAAGATTTGCCCTGGCGATTGTTTTTTTACTTGCCGCTCGCGAATGCGATATTACCTGGGTGATAGCTACCTTTGGGATTCTTTTCATAATATCGGGATTGTTGATATTTATGCTCGGCCTTGAAAGACTTAAATCGATGATTGATTGGTGGCAAAAACAGTCGTTTTTGCTTCTTCGAATTATTGCTTTAATCACTTTGGCGCTTGGAGCGGCAATCGTCTATTCAGCATAGATTTTGGCTATTTATGTGGTACTGCTTGCTTAACCAATCAGAAAATTGCCCATTTGATATACGATAAACGTAATCACATAAGCCAGACAGGTGAGTCCGAAAAATTGAAATAACGCCCAGGCCCAGGAATTTGTTTCCCGTCTACAAATAGCTAATGTCGCAATACACGGCGCACTAATCAACGTAAATAACATAATGCAAAAGCCAACCAAGGGTGAGTACTCCGCCTGTAATTTAGCTCTTAGCGCTTCAGATTCTTCATCAGCCTCTCCTAACGAATACATAATCCCCATCTGTGCTACAAACACCTCTTTGGCCCCGAGAGCGCCGATAAGAGCTGTGCCTATTCTCCAATCAAACCCCAAAGGCCTGATAACAGGTTCCAGCACCTTGCCTACCCGACCCGCAATCGAATGCTCAAGCTCGAATTCCTGTACTTGCTCTTCGCCCATGCCAGCTAAGTCTTCCTCACTCGGCTTTGGATAACTGGTTGCGGCCCAGAGGATAATTGATATGACAAGAATTACTGTGCCGGCTTTTTTCAGATACAGCCAGGCACGCCCCCACATATGGATAAAAATGCCTTTGATGGTTGGAATTCGATAAGGCGGCAATTCCATAACAAAAGGGGTGGTTTCGCCCTTCAATAGCGTTATCCGCAACAGCTTTGCGCAAATAATAGCCAGTATAATCCCTATCATATAAATTGACCACAGCATAAGCCCGTGCAACTGTGGTGCGAAGAATGCCGGTATTATCAACGCGTATATCGGAAGCCGGGCACCACAACTCATAAGCGGCACCACCATTATCGTGGTCAAACGGTTACGCCGATTTTCCAGCACGCGAGTGGCCATAATAGCTGGTATCGAACATCCAAACCCAATGAGCATTGGTATAAAGCTTTTACCGTGCAGACCAATCTTGTGCATTATGCGGTCCATAATAAATGCCGCTCTGGCCATATAGCCGGAATCCTCAAGTATCGCAATAGCCAAAAACAATAGAAGGATATTGGGCAGGAACACAAGCACACCACCGACACCACCGATTATACCATCAACCAAAAGTGACTTAATCGGACTTTCGGCCCCTATCGGCCAAAAACCTGCTACTATATCTGCAGCCCAACCGAAGAAACCCTCAGTCCACCCCATAAGCGGCCCCCCAATCCAGAAGGTAAGTTTGAATACCAAATACATTAACAAAAGAAAAATGGGCAAGCCCAAAACACGATTAAGAATCACCTTATCTACGACATCACTGCTGGTATGTCGCAATTCTACCGAACCCTTAACAGATTCCTCACAAGCACCCGATATGAAGCCGTACCGTCTGTCAGCAATTATGATTTCCGGCTCGTCGTTGAAGATATCTTTAAGATGCTCGACACTGGCGGTGACAGCGTCAAGAATTTCTTCACAACCCACTTTCGAAATTATGTCGTTGTCCTGCTCCAGCAATTTTATGGCTAACCATCTGGAATTGTATTTCTGTGCTAACTGGCACTCTTTATCAGTAACGATTGTTTCAATTTTTGCTAACTCTTTTTCAATCTCTTCTCCATAGCCTACCTTATGAGTTCGTTCTATCTTGTCCTGTTGGGCCGTTTCAATAATAGCATCGAGTAATTCAACTTTTCCTTTGCCTTTATTACCAACCGTTGGAACTATCGTTGCCTCCAGAAGCTCTGAAAGCTGCTCAAGATTGAAAAGCAAACCTTTTCGCTTTGCGATGTCGCTCATATTGAATGCGAGCACCAGAGGCACATTCATTTCAATTAGCTGAGTTGCCAGATACAAATTGCGCTCAATATTGGAGGCATCAACGATGTCAACCACGACGTCCGGCTGCTCATCGATTATGAAATTGCGGGCAATAAGCTCTTCAATCGAATAAGCCGTCAAACTGTATGTTCCAGGCAGGTCAACAACCGTTATTTCATATCCTTTGTATTTGCACAATCCTTCTTTCTTCTCTACTGTAACTCCCGGATAATTACCTACGTGTTGGCGAGCACCCGTTAGCATGTTAAATATGGTGGTTTTTCCGCTGTTAGGGTTGCCGGCTATTGCTACGGAGATTTTCTTCATAATTGCAGTTCTCACTTTTAGAAACTTCAGCCCCAAAAGTTAGCATTCCGAACTGTACGCTCAAAAAATATAGTCCTAACTGCTTAATGTTGAGTTCTATAATACCATAATCTTATGAGCCATACCTCTACCCAGCATCATTTTGGAGTCCTTAACACTTATCACAAAGGGCCCGGGATGGCCACTACTTACGACCGTTATTTCCACGTTGGGCACAAGCCCCATCGCAGTGAGCCGACTATTCAAAGCCTGTCCAGCATTTATACTGACCAGCTTAACTGTTTGGCCAGCCCCAACCATCGATAACGGCCTTAATTGTTTACCTTTCATATGTTCTCTTGTAGAGACAACTCTTGCATATGCTGATAACGATTAACTATTTATAAATTTGTCCTCTATTGCTCTAATTTCACCATAATTTTTGAGGCCTCCTCTTTCCGCAGTGAAAGATGATAGCCCTTCAATTTCACATCTATTGGGTCACCCAATGGTGCAACTCTTTGAACTTCGACAATCGTGCCCGGCACGACGCCCATATCAGCGATGCGCTTATTCACACCACTTCGGCCAATCATCCTAATAATCCTGCCTTTTTGCCCCGGTTTGACTTCGTTAAGCCCAATTGCCTCATCCACTTTGCTTATCTCCTTATTTGAAAAATTGCTATTTTTCAGTCTGCCTTTGCAGAATTGCTTAAATTTATCTGCCAAATCGTATCCTTTTTCACTATGTTTGGTGACAAATTCGATGAAACATAACAGTCTTGTAATAACTTCTGGCCCAAGTATATGCTCAGCTTTACAAGCGGCTTGCTGGGCAATATCTATTCTGACGCCTAACACATTGACAAAAAACGACTTGAGAATATTATGCTTGTGGACGATTTCAGCCGCGGCTGTTCGACCGGTTTTGGTGAGTGTTATAGAATCGTACGGCTTGTAATTGGCCAGCCTTCTTTCCTTCAGAACTCGTAGTGCGCCGGTAACAGAGGACTTGGACACACCAAGCAGTTTTGCTATGTCTTTGCTACGGGCTGCATTAGATTCACCGCTCAGATTAAAAATCGCCTCAAGGTAGTTTTCTAAGGAGGCGCTTAAATTGTTGTTTTTTGTCCCGGCCATGAACCTTTTGCCTTTGTAATTAACCTAATCTATATTATAGTTAGGCTTACCTAACTTTGTAAAGGGTTTTTAGATGAAATTTTGCTGGACACCTAAAAAAGACAAAGACACAATGTGTCGGGATTTGGCCGTTGTATGCCCTACTTTTACGAAGAATAAGGACAGGAAATGACTGACGAGAGAATTTCAGATAGCTCAGCCGATAGAGTAATGCTACTGGTTCTTGTATGTTTCTTTTTCTCCGGTCTTACCGGCCTTATATACGAGATACTGTGGATGAGGATGATAGTAAAGATTATTGGCGGGGCCCCGTTTGCAGTCAGCATTGTTCTTACCGTATTTATGGGCGGCCTGGGTCTGGGCAGCTACTTAGCTGGCCGGGTCATAGACCGTGTAAAACAGCCCATAAAATTGGTAAGGATTTACGGCATATTGGAGCTGGCAATAGGTGCTTACGGACTTGTAATACCGTTGCTTCTTACTGCATTTAGGCCGCTTTATGCGATTATTTATAATCGGCTTTTTAACTATTTTATGCTTTATAATCTTCTCACCTTTATTGGTTGTTCAGTTCTTTTGTGCATACCTGTTATATGTATGGGTGCAACGCTGCCTATTTTGTGCCGGTTTTACGTTACCAGACTCTCTCACTTGGGCACACATGCAGGAAGGCTTTATGGGTTAAACACCATT
>Ga0114922_10001469_pt1 | contig 22499 bp, 21 predicted proteins | sample AartaG_FD_100975 | JGI IMG/M metagenome (GOLD analysis project Ga0114922, IMG submission 100975) | Deep subsurface microbial communities from Aarhus Bay to uncover new lineages of life (NeLLi) - Aarhus_00045 metaG | ecosystem: Environmental > Aquatic > Marine > Oceanic > Sediment | place... | reverse complement strand
GTACCAGTCGTTGCCGCCCGCTTCCGCCCGGACGGTTCTGTTCCACAAGTCGACCACGCCTGGAGCATCCTTGGGCCGGTAAGGCCTGACCATGATCGTCATCCTCATGGGAAGTCTTCTTCGCTGGGGACCACGCACGGGCGGCTCACTGTACCGGTCCGGCCCAGGCCTGGCAAGCGGCGGCTTCCTGGCGCGGCCGGCTTGACCGCACCGGGGGCCACGGCTATCATCGGATGGCCCCGGGTGGACCGGGCCGGAACAATCGCCCTCAAAGCCTCTTGAGCTTTCGACCATGCCCGAGCGGATCAGAGAGACCTTGTTCCCGTTCTGCAGCGTCAGTACGACGGGCGGCACGGGCACCGTGGCCAGCCAGTTCCACAAGGTGCTCCTTTCTCAGCTACCCCACGTGGAGCGGATCACGACCACGTGCAGGGACATGAGGAGCGAAAGGGCGAAGAGGCTGCCCGCTTCACCCAAGATGCACGTCCTGCCGGGAGCCGTGACCGACCTGGACGTGTTGCGAGCGGTGGTTGACGGCGGAGAGGTCGTCTATCACCTGGCCGCGTGGCTCGCCAACACGCCGTTGCCGAGCATGACCGAAGTCTACGTCGTCAACAGCCTGTCCACCGGCGTGGTGAGCCGGCTATGCCGGGACCAGGGCAAACGGCTCGTCTTCACGTCCTCGCACAGCGTCTACTTCGCCGGGGACTACAGCGGTCTCATCCGGGAGGATGACTATCCGTTCCGCCGGGACTTCGCGGAGTGGATCGATGCGGTCAACGGCGACTATCACGAGCTGATCGACGCCATCGCGGCGGGAGACAGATCATTCGGCGATGCGCCGGACTCCATCCGCCGCATTAACGAAGAGCTGCCGCCCCCCTTTGACCCCAAGATATACGACAGCGACAGCTACCACATGTACTGCCTGACCAAGCTGCTGGCGGAGCGATTCGTGCTCGACTATGGGGGGCTGGTGCTGCGCTTGAGCAACGTCTACGGGCCGGGCGACGAGTCACCCCAGGCGGTGTCCGAGGCCTGTCAGAGGCTGCTGGAGGCGGGCCCCGGCGACCGCATCGACGTGCGGCAGCCGTTCAAGAGGCTCGTGCCGGCGTATCTCGGCGACATCATCAAGGCCTTCATCCGCGCGGGCGGTCTCCGGTTGCCGGAGTCGGTGCTGCCCCTCTTCACCGTCGCTTCCCAGAAGCATTACATGCGCGAGGACGAGCTTCTGCGCACCGTGGCCAAGTGTCTGAATGAGATCCGTGGCACGAACCACGATTATGACATCGAGGAGCTGCCCGCCGAGGACGACGTCGCCTTCACCTATGACCTGACGAAGATGAATGCCCACCTGCTGAGGAGCGAGGACATGACTCCCTTCAGCGAAGGGGCGCGGGAGCAGTTGCTCTGGCTGACGGAGCGGGCAGAGGGCCGGCCGGCGAGGCAAGCGGACCTGGTGATCGGCTTCGACGAAGAGGGCGCCTGACGCCGGGCAGGCGCCCTTCTCCGTTCGCTCGGAGATCAGGAGGATCGGGTGAGCGTCAAAGTCACTTTCATCCACACCGTCAGCGGCCTGACGGGCATGTTCAACGAGCTGTGCGCCGAGCTGGTGCCCGGTGCGGACCTGTGCCACGTTTCGGACGAGAGCATCATCCACCGCATCCTCGCGGCGGAGGGGCTGACGGCCGCCGTCTACCGGCGCACGTGCGAACACATCGTGGCCGCCGAAGCGGCCGGGGCGCACGTCATCCAACTCACGTGTTCGTCCATATCGCCATGCGCCGACGTGGGGCAGCAACTGGTGACGGTGCCGGTGCTGAAGATCGACGAACCGATGGCGCGGGCGGCCGTCCAGGGACACCGGAGCGTGGGTGTCATCGCGACCAATCCGGGGACCCTGAAGCCGAGCACGCAACTGGTGGAGGCCGTTGCACGGGAGATGGGCAAGGAAGTCGAAGTGAAGTCGGTACTCTGCGAGGGGGCGTACCCCGCCTGGCTGTCGGGCAATCGCCAGGAGCACGACAGGATTGTGCTCGCACACTTGCGGGACCTGATCGACAGCGTCGAGGTGGTCTGCCTGGCCCAGGCGTCCATGTCGCGGCTCGCCGACGCCCTGGCGGACGAGCAGAAGAAGGTGCCGATTCTTACGAGCCCGCGCCCGGCGGTGGAGCGGCTGGCAACCGTCGTGGCGCGCCTGAGCGCAGAGCAGGGCCCATGAGCTCGGCGGTCGCCCCCGAGGCCGACGTGTAGGTCCTGCTGTCACGTTTCATGTAGGATCGACGCATGCGTTTCGGAATCGTTGCGGATGACAACACCGGGGCATCGGATGCCGCCGGCATGCTCACCGAGAAGGGCGTCAGGACTGCGCTTGTCCTGAGCCTTGCGGCGGCGCGCGAGGCCGAGTCGTTCCTGGCGGACTTCGACGCCGTGGTGATCGGCACGCAAATCCGCTCGATGGCCCCGGATGAGGCGCGCGAACGGACAGCCGCCGCAGTCGAGCGCCTGAAGGTGCTCCGGGTCGAGAAGGTCCAGCTCAAGTACTGCTCCACTTTCGACTCCACGCCGGAGGGCAACATCGGCTGCAGCCTGGACGCGGGCCTCGAAGCCTTCGCGCAGGAGGCCACGATCGTCGCCCCGGCGCTGCCGGTCAACGGCAGGACGACGTACAACGGCTACCATTTCGTCAACGGCGTTCTGCTCTCCGAATCGCCGCTGCGGCACCATCCGCTCAACCCGATGACGGACTCGAACCTGGTGCGGTGGTTGCAGCAGCAGACCCGGCGCCGGGTCGACGTGGTCCGGCTCGACCGGATCCGGCGCGGCGCGGAACACGTGCGCGGGCTCATGGACTCGCTGGTGGCGGACGGCGTGAGCTACCTGGTGACGGACGCGATTGAGCAGTCCGATCTCACCGTGGTCGCCGAGGCAACGGCCGACTGGCCGTTCATCAGCGGCGGCTCGGGCATCACGGCGGAGATCCCGCGCCTCATGTTTCCCGAGCGTTCGGCCCTGTGCTTTGCCGGGCGCATCCGGGGTCTGTCCGGGGGGCTGCTGGTGGTGTCGGGCAGCCAGTCTCCGGCCACACGAGCGCAGAACGGCTGGGCAGTGAGCCACGGGTTCGCCGGAGTGCCCGTCGAGCCCCAAGAGGTGCTGAAGGGCGAGGTCGATCTCGACCGCATCGTGCACGCGGCCGCCTCCTTGCTCGGCGAAGGCAAGCCGGTGGTCATCTATGCCCGCGCGGAGTCGCCGGACGACGTCCGGGAGGCGCAGGAGTTCGGGGGAACGCTCGGCCTGTCCGTCACTGAAACGGGTGCCATGATCGCCGATGCCCTGGCGGAGATTGCCGGGCGCCTGATCGAGTCGCGCCGCGTGGGCCGGCTGATCATCTCCGGTGGGGAAACGTCCGGCGCCGTCTGCGCCCGGGCCGGATTCGGCGCCCTCGAAGTGGGCCTGCCCGTGGAACCGGGCGTGCCCTACTGCTTCCCCGCTTCGCATCCGGACCTGATGGTCGTGCTGAAGTCCGGGAACTTCGGCAGCGCGGACTTCTACCTGCGCGTGATGAACCTGCGCTGACCGGCGCCGCCCAGGCCCCCGCGCAACTGCGATTGCCCGAAAGGAGTGAGCCCCATGCCCTACATACCGCCGCAGAACCGGCCCCCCATTGACCGACACGTGGACGCCCTGGCCGGTAAGATTGCTGGCGCGCTGGCCCGGAACGATCAGACCGCAGAGATCTCCGTCCTCTACCGCAAGGCGTTCGCCGCCGTGGCGGATTCCATCGCGGCGCTCGAGAAAGGGGAGCAGCCGGCCGAAGGCGAGGCCGGAGCGCTGGCCGCCTGCATCGTTGACACGGCCCAAGGCTACGCACAGAAGGGCGCCTGGACGGGGGAGCTGAACTACGCCGTCACCATGCTCATCCAGGCAGTGCCTTACAAGCTCTATCGGCAGGGCGTCTGGGAGGAGTGCCTCCGATACTGGCTCTATGCCCAGACGGTCGGGGCACTTACGAGGACGGCTTACGACATCCACGAGCGCTTTGCCAACGATTGGGTCGGCAACGGGCTGGCCGGCGTCTTCGAAGACGTCAAGGACGAACTGAAGCGCCGCGTGAACTCGGCCTACGAGGCGGCCCAGATCACCAAGAGCGGGGACTGCTACAGCATGGTGCCGTTCCACACCCGGCTCGTCCCGATGGAGCGGGACGGCGTGGACGGTTACATCGAGATCATGCTGAAGCACCACGAGCCCGAAGGCCCCGCGACGTGAGCGGGACCTGGCGGCATCAGCGGGCCAGCTCGGCAGAGCGCGCCTCCAGGTCGAGCTCTAGTTCCCCGAGCTCGCGGAGGCGCCGGTCGACCTGCCGTTTCGTGATCGGCTTGGCGGGGCTCATACCGGCCAGCATAGTCCTTCTACCCGCAGAGTCAAGCCTGGCGGGCACAGCCAGATGAGGTACGACGCCGTCCATAGTAGGTGGACTATGGCAGGCCGGCCACCACAATTCTGGGGCGCGAGATGCTGCGTCTGAAGGCGCCGTAGGGCCTTTCAGCCCTCCCTACCGCTGCACGCTTGACAGGAATATGCGGGCTCGCTACCATGCATGTGTTCTCGGCCTCTGAGCCCGTGGTCAACTGCCATGGCCGTCCTCCTCCCTCAGTTCAAAGACACAGCGTGCCAAATGCTCACGGTCTGCGCCCAGATCGAGACCGACGACCCGCGCGTGCGCAAGCTCCTGGCTGAAACGGTGATCAGAACTGCTTACTACCGTCCTCCAGGAGGGACTGCGTACGTCCGGGCCTGCACGTTTGGTGAGCTTGGGGAGCATCTGCATGTAGATTGTGCCCTGCGTTCGTACTTCTCGGGCTTGAAACCGCAGGTCACTCACCGCAAGGCAGACGTGTTAGAATGGCTCGAAGCTTTCGTCGGACAGCAGGCACAGATCCGATCCGCAGGCGTGTTCGTCCTTTCTGAGGGGGAGGTGTCGCCAAAGAGCCTCTTCGCCCGGATGATGCTCGAGTTCAAAGCGGAAGATGGTGTTGTGGCTCGGCTGACTCATGTCGGCTTATCGTTTGAGGATCTTCCTCTGACTCGGGTCTCCTGGTCCTGGGAGACCGCGGATCAGAAATTGATCGTTAGCCTTGAAGTGCGGTCTTCGGGCACGTTGGATCAGGATTATCTGGAGAGGGCCTCCCGTGTGCTTGCGCGCACGTCCAAGGCATTGGTGGAAGGGAGTTATGATGTCTCCGAAGCTGACCACGAAGGATCGTAAGTTCCTTCCTTCGGCGCAAGCCAGTGACCGTATCCCCATTGGCCCGGACTGGGCAGCCAAACCGGGAACACGGGCGCTAGGCTGGCGGGCGGACGCCGACGAGCACATGACTTTCTGCGAGACTTTCCGCACAGCCTGGTCCCAGGCGGGACCACCTGCTCCGGCGGCGCATGCCGACCTGTACGCCGTAGATCTCCTGAGTGAGGACGCCCTTGTCCAAATCTGGACTCAACTCTCTGGGGCGCTACAGAGAACCATCGCCAGTGTGGCGCTCCAGTCGAAGCTAGCCGAACTGGAGAAGCGTGTAGCGAGACTCGAGCAGAGCGCGGGCTCGGTCGTCAGCATTCGCACTTTCGCGCCTGAGCCGTACGTAGTGGTGCAGCCTATCGACGCTCTGATCCAGAAGGAGGAGGGTCAGTACATCGCCTCCTTCCTGGAGGCCGACATCCATGCATCGGGGGACACGGAGGCTGAGGCGCTCAGCGACCTTAAGGCCATGGCGCTGGACGCCTATGATGCCCTTCTCGAGCAGAAGGCGGAAGCTCTGGGGCCCCTTCTGCTTCGCCAGCGTGCCGTCCTCCTGGCTTCCATCCGGAAACGTCAGTAGAATGGCCGGGATCACGCGCCAGGACGCTCTCAAGATCGCAACAAAGCTGAAGGCCAGGATCGAACCAGGAAGGGGGCACGGCACCCGCGCCGAGATCTATTACCAGGGGCGCTGGATCACATGGTTCGGTATTAGCCGTAGCCCCAAGAAGGATAAACCGCAGGGCCATATTCCCAGGCACTTGCACCAGACCCCTCACGAAACGAAGGATCTGGCTCAGTGCCCCAAGAGCCGGGAAGATTGGATCGCGGACATGATCGAGAAGGGCATCATCAAGACCGACGCTGGAGGTTGACTCCCGGCGAGTCAAGCCCCTTCGGCAGGCTCAGGGCAAGCTCTACCTGAGGGCCACTTGCAGCGTCTCGCCTGCCCGGAGCCGGAACTCGCGGGTCAGGATGGTGACGCGCAGCCACGACGCCGAATCGGGCGCATCACGAACGAACGCATGCGTCACCGGTGGCCACGTGCCCGTGGCCGCGGCGAAACAGGCGACGTGCTCGCCCTCTTGAAGATCTCTGATACCGCTCAACCGGAAGAGGCGCCCTGATGGCCACGGCGCGGGCGAAATGTCAGGACGTCAGCATTCGCGTCGCTTCGGGGAAGCCGTCAGGAGCAGGTGGGCCGAGATGCCTCTGGCGGTGGGCGTCTTCCGGCCATGCGGACCGTGGCCGCCTGCCTGATCGTTTCCGCTTGGCTCATCGCGCGGCCATAATCATCTCGCCCTCTGTCATCCCGAGGAGACCGCAGTGTGGCGGACGACGAGGGATCTCGGGCATGGGAGGGCGGCGGCATCCGGGCCCGCGAGATTCCTCCGCGCCCGATGGCGCGTTCGGAATGACATGAGGTGGGCGGGATTCGGGATGCCATCAATGGGTGTCTCTTCGTTGGGATGAGGCCGCCCGCCCTCTGATCTGATGAAGCACGGTTGAGTAAGTGAATCCAAGGAGCGGGACATGGACGTGCTCGTGACCGGCGGGACGGGATTCATCGGCGCCTGTTTGGCGAAGGCGCTTGCAGACGGAGCGGGAACGCTGAGAGGCGTCACGGCGCCGCTTCGAGCTTGCGGAAGAGGTCCGCGAAGACGGCGTCCCGGTCCACCCACACGCCCACGCGCATGAAGTGGCGCCCGTTGTCCGCGCTGTAGGTCGTCTGGTCCGTCAGGCGCGGGGCGTGGACGAGTTCGGTCGGCACCCAGCCGGGGTCCACCATCCAGGCGACGCTGATGATGTCCCATATCACCTTGGAGCGCGCGTAGCCGTCGCCGACGTGGTCGAGGAAGATCCCGAACAGGTAGTCGCCGATGGCGCCGCGCCCCTTCACGTAGCGCTCCATCTCCGGAATGGTGGTGCGAAGCTGCTCGGCAACGTGGTGGCAGGGCAGGTGGACCAGCGGCACGCCGCAGTCGAAGAGGACCTGCGAGGCGAGCAGGTTGCCCGCCAGGTTGAACTCCGCCGCCGAGGGCCAGTAGTGCGGCTGCCCGCCGAGCCAGACCACGACGATGCGCTCCACCAGCCGCGGCTCCAGCAGCAGCGCCGACGCCACGTTGGTGACGGCGCCGATGGCGAGCACGTAGAGGGGCCCGTCCCGGTCGGCCATCGCCCGCTCGATCAGGTCATGCGTCGCGTCGCTCTCGATCGGCTCGTCGACGGACCTGAGCCACCGGTCCGAGCCGCGGTAGGCGAGGCCGCCCGGGGAGCGCCCCAGCCTGTCCAGCACGCGCACGATCTCCTCGTAGCTCTTCTCCATGCCGTCGCCGGGGCCTCCGGATCGCCGGTTATGGAACGGAGCCGCGTAGACGGCTTCCACGTCCACGGATTCGGCCGAGAGCAGCGAGTAGACGAGCGCGAACTGGTCGTCGATCTCGTTGTAGGTGTCCGTGTCGAGCACCACGCGCGCCTTGCCCGCCGGCGGCTCGAGTCGCGCGATCATCCGGGCGTCCGTCAGCTTCGGGAACTCCATTCGCAGGACCCTCCGTCCAATCCGTCAGATCCGGCCGCGCCGGGTGGCGGCGGCGGCCGGGCACGTTCAGTCGACGCCGTCCAGGATCAGCACAGCGTCTTCCCAGCGCGCCGGCGTGGAGAACCATTGAGTGTACGCGCGCGGGAAGATGCCCGGCTGCATGTAGCCTGTCTCGTACGTCCCCGCCTCCAGCTCCGTGCCGTCCTGCGGGTTCACGAACGTGGCCTTCGCACGCCTGGTGACGATCCTGTCCAGTTGGATGAGCACGTGGCACTGGCTGCTCAAGTAGGCCATGGCGCAGGTGCCGTCCACGGCGCGTCGCGCGGCGTTCAACGTCTGCTCGGAGCCCACTCCGGCGGCGAACAGGCCCTGATCGGGCACCATCTTCCACCAGGGGCGCGAGGTGGCGATCGCCTTGAACTGGCCCATCTGGCACGCGCCGGGCGTGTCGAACGCGGCCTGCCAGCCGGGCTCCATGCGCCACATCTGGTTCTGCCCGTAGGTGAAGTAGCCGCCCGCCATGAAGGCCCACCACGCCTGGCGTCTCATCACCAGAGGCGTAATGGGTCCCTTGGGGTATTCCGGCCCGTCCTCGTAGGCCGGCTCGCCCAGCAGGACCGGCTTGCGCGGCACCATCAACCCGTCCGTCGTCACGGCCGCGTGGATCTGCGTCCAGTCCGTCCACGTCTGGATGAAGTTGAAGTCAAGCCAGTCCTCGTTATGGAAGCACTGGGAGGAGGAATGCCAGCCGCAGACGTGGAACGTGATCAGCTGGGCGCCTTCGCTTCCTTCCCGGAGCCCTCGGCCCAGTGCCCGCCAGACGGGCGCATACTGCGCCGGCCAACGGTCCCCCCCGTTGATCCACACGACGTTGGCGCGGTCCTTGTAGCGTTTGCCGAGCCAGCGGCCGTACGATCGCGCGTTCCGCGTGTTGAAGACCTCCAGCTCGTGCACGAAGTTGCCCAGCGCAGGGATGATGGCCAGGAAGAGGCCCTTCTCGGCGGCGAGGTCAACCATGTGGTCGACGTGGCGGAAGAACGCTTCGTTCGGCCGGGCCGGGCTCTTCGTCCATGCCCGTTCGCCCGCGTAGTTGGGGTCGGCTGTACGCTCCCTTTTCCGGCCCTGGTTCTGGACGGCGTCAGCACTCCAGCCGATGACCGTCTGGATGACCGTGAAGCCCTTTTGGGCGCGGTTCTCCAGGTAGGCTTCGGCGTCCTCGGGGCAGTAGTTGGTGACCAGCGGCCAGGCCGTATCCCCCAGCCAGAAGAAAGGCTTCCCGGCGGCATCCACAAAGTGCGTCCCGTCCTGGCTCACGCGGATCGGACCGGGTGTGGCCGCCGGCCGCTTGCGTGCGCGCGCTCTCGTCCTGCCCTTTTTGGGCGACATCTCATCCATCCTCCTATTGAGATACCGAACCTGTATCGTCGCCGTGCGGCGACTGCGTTTGCCGTGACGCCCTGATGCCACGGCAGCGTACCCGAGATCCGTCGACTCGGCAACTCACGCCGTCTCGGGGCCGCGTCAGTCGCGATGGGAGGAGCGGGCCATGCTCAACGGCAGCAAGCCGCGCCGCCGTTTCTCACCGTCCTCCGACATAGACCAAGCAAGATACTACCCGAGATAGCAAAACCCACCTCTTGCCCCTGCGGGCCTGATGCGCCAGAATGTAGATACGCAATCGGTTCCATCCTCGCACTTTCCCTGTGAAGCGGAGTCAGCTGATGAGCAACGCAGAATCGCGCCTGGCCATCCGCGGTGGCAAACGCACCGTGCCGGAGGGCTTCATCAAGCCGTGGCCGCACGTGACGGAAGCCGACCGGAAGGCCGTCCTGGAAGTGCTTGACGCGCCGAGGTTCGCCGATCAGCAGCGCGTTCAGGCGGAGTCACTTGCCCGGGAGTGGGCCGACTACGTGGGGGTGAAGCACTGCATTCCCGTCAACAGCGGCACGGCCGCCCTGCACATGTGCGTGGCCGGCCTGGGGATCGGCCCGGGCGATGAGGTGATCGTGCCTGCCTTCACTTTCTGGGCGAGCGCCGCTGCCGTGCTCCACCACAACGCCATCCCCGTCTTCGTGGACATCGACCCGCGCACCTATTGCATCGACCCCGGCCTGATCGAGGCCGCCATCACCGAGCGGACCAGGGCCATCATGCCGGTGCACATCCACGGGATGCCGGCCGACATGGACCCCATCCTGGAGATCGCCGGCAAGCACGGCCTGGCCGTCATCGAGGACGTGGCGCAGGCGCACGGGGCCAGGTACAAGGGGCGCATGTGCGGGTCCATGGGCGACGCGGCGGGGTACAGCACGCAGGCTTCGAAGACGCTGAGCAGCGGCTGCCAGGGCGGGCTGTTCACGACGGACGACGATGAGGTCCACGAACGGGCCTCCCTGCTCCAGTACTTCGGCGAGCGGGTCATACCCGGGAGGGAACGGCAGGATCAGCAGTACAACGCCCAGGGGCTCGGCTGGATGTACCGGGGCGACATGCTCAGCCAGGCCTTCGTGCGCAGCCAGCTCCGGCGCCTGGACGAGAGCAACGCGCTCCGCGTGAAGAACTGCGAGTTCCTGAGCGAGCACCTCAGCGACGTGCCGGGCATCCAGAAGCCGTACGTGCCGGCCGAGGTCGAGCACGTGTACTACAACTACGTCGTCGGGTTCGATCCGGCGGCGCTCGGCCTGGACGTCTCCCCTCGCACCTTGCGGGAGAAGGCTCAAGAGGCCCTCAACGCGGAGGGAGTGCCCGTCGGCCAATGGCAGCGACGGTCCGTGCCGGCGCAGGACGTCTTCCAGAAGCGCGTGGGCTATGGCAAGGGCTGTCCCTGGCGGTGTCTCGATTCGACCGTCACTTACAGCATCGACGACTACCCGGTGGCGAACCAGTTCGTCGACTCCCACTGCTACGTCTTCGACGTCAATCCCCCCAACGGCCCGGAGCTGATGGCGATGTACGTCGAAGCGTTCCGTAAGGTGATGGCAGGGCTCGACCAGATCCTCGACTGAGCCGCGTCCAGCCGCTGTTGACGCAGGTCTTCGGCCCCATGGCCGGCCTGGTCACTTGCCGTCCGTGGTAAGATCGAGGGCTGCGCAAACGGAGCGCAAGCTGCGTCAGTGGAAGCAATTCGGAGCAACCGGACGGCGACCGGTGAACCGGCACCCTAGGCCCACCACCAGGCATTGCCGGTGTCACGGATCCGCTGAGGGCCGCACATGTTCACCAAGATAGCTTTCTGGACTGTGCTGGGCGCGGCGCTTGCCTTGCTGACAGGCGCCGATACCGAAAGGGAGTCACCAACCATGCTGCCGGAACTGCCTGAAGGCGAAGGAATTGCGGCGAAGTACCCTGGCGACCGGGGCATCGAAGAAGACCCGGCGGTCGTCTTCGCTGACGGCTTCGAAGAGATCGAAGGCACGCGGATGGCCGCGGTGGGCCAGGAACAGAAGGGGAACAGGTGGGACAGCTCCGCCGGCACGGTCACTATCGTGCAGGAGCCGGAGAAGGTCCACACGGGCAGCAAGGCCGCGCAGATGACGTACGAGGTGCCGAGCAGCCACAACGCGGTCAAGCAGTTCAAGGACGGGTTCGACACCCTCCACGTGCGCTACTACATGAAGTATCACCCGGAGTTCCCGGGCTGCCATCACACCGGCATGTGCATACTGGCGGGCGCCCCGGGCGTGACGCTCGCGATGGGAAGCGCCACAGGCGTGGTCCCGGACGGCCGCAGCCACTTCGTCGCGTTGCTTGACACGCTGCCGCCCAGGAGACGCTCGACGACCCCTCTGCCGGGCAACATTGACGTCTACTGCTACCACATGGATCAGGCGCGCAAGTGGGGCGATCTGCTCTTCCCCACCGGGGAGGTGATGCCCTCTGAGAATAGCTGGCTCTTTGCAGAGAACTTCGTCCCCCGGCCCGACGTGAATGCGGAGCGGGGCCGCTGGTACTGCTATGAGCTCATGGTCCAGGCCAACACGCCGGGCAAGCGCGACGGCCGCGTCGCCTTCTGGGTGGACGGCAAGTTGGCGGGCGACTTCCCCAACCTCCGCTTCCGCACCGACGAGGCGCTCAAGCCGAACCACGTCATCATCGTCGGGCACTCCAGCCGGGTCCAGCCCAACCAGACCCTCTGGTACGACGACGTAGTTGCGGCCACCTCCTACATCGGGCCCCGGGCGCCGGCCGAGGGCGAATGAGCGCATTGGCGAGCCCGACGCGGCGGGCCGCCACGCCAGGAAGGCAGGGCGCCGATGATGGCGCACGAGAGCCGGCACTTGGCAACCATCCGCAGTCACCCCCGGGCGCTGGCGGCCTACCGGCGCGTCCGAGCCGTCCTGGACGGAAGGGCGCCGGACCGAGTGCCGTTCTTCGACAACTACTGGCCGCAGTTCCGTACGCGCTACCTGGCCGAGCGCGGCCTGCCACCGGACACCGACCTGCGTGAACGGTTCGATCACGACTTCGTGCTCATGGCGCCGGTGATGGGGCCCTGGCCGAGCCGAGCCGCCGTGCTGGGCCACGACAGCCGGGGGCACGTGCTCAGGCGGGATGACTTTGGGCTCGTCACGGCCGACCTCTCCGGCGCGATGACGATGTCCGTCCACCTCGAGTGCGCGATCAAGGAGCGCCGGGACCTGGACCGCCTGCCGTTCGAAGACCCCGCGGCCGAGGACCGCACGGCCCTGATCGCACGCGAGCTGCCGAAGACGTGCACGCGTTTCTGCCCGGTCTTCAAGCTCGGGGGGCCGTTCAGCCGCACGTGGCGCCTGCGCGGGCTCCAGCAATTCCTCGAAGACCTTGCCGGTGACGAGTCGTTCGCCCGGGAAATGGTCGAGCGCATTACCGACCACCTGATAGCCGTGGGGCGCGCCGCCCTCGAGCGGACGGACTTCCCCCGGGTTCAGCTTCACGTGGCCGACGACTTCGCGGCTCGCCAGGCGCCCCTGCTCTCCCCGGCCACGTACGAGCGGGTGTTGCTCCCCAACCTGAAGCGGCTGGTGGCCGAGTTCCACGCGTTGGGTTTCAAGGTGAGCTACGAGAGCGAGGGGAACACGTGGCCCATGCTCGATCTGCTCGATGAGGCCGGCGTCGATGGGCTGGCCTACATGGAGCCGCGGGCCGGCATGAGGATAGAGCGGGTCCGCGAGCGGTTCGGCGACCGCTTCTTCTTCCTGGGGAACGTCTGCAACGTGCAGGTGCTGCCCAGCGGCGACCGGGGCCGCATTGCCCGCGATGTCCACCGCGTCCTGTCGAGCGCCGTGGCAGGAGGCTACATGGGCCTGTCCGCACACTCGATAGGAACCGACGTGAGCCCCGATGCCTACGAGTACTTCTGGGGATTGATGGACCGGTTCGCTCGCTATCCGCTCGATCTCGACGCCCTGGCCGCAGCCGGCGCAGATCCACGGGCGGGATGTTGATGAGCCGATGCCCAACCGTTATCCTCCGTCGTGTGCAGTGCCGGCGGGTCGGCGCACGGCGGCCAGGACGCAATGAGGAGACACATGCGAATCGGAGACTTCCATGCAGCACTGGCGATCAAGAGGACCCTCGACGTGGTCCCGCGTGAGGAATACCTGGACTACATGACGTTCGGGGCCCTGATCCCGCCGCTGTTCACGGAGATCTTCGGTCCCTTGCCCGGGCTGCGCGAGGAGTGGGCCGAACAGGGGGCCCGGCCCGATGAGCTGGACTTCTCGGCCTTCCCGTACCGCCGCGCCGTGGATGGCTGGGTGGCCGTGAACACCCGATGGATGGGGGGATGCCGTGAGGAGATACTTGAGGAGACCGACGAGTACGTCATCGCGCGCGACCGCATGGGGCGCCGGGTGAAGCTCTACCACCGGGCCGCCTCTCTCCCGTTGCCGCTGGAATACCCGGTCGCAAACATGGACGACTGGCTGCGCCTCAAACCCCACTACACGTTCTCCGAAGAGCGGTTCGGACGCGACTGGGAGGCGCGCGCGCGTGAGGACCGCCGGGCGGACCGCGTGGTGAGCGTGTCCATTCCCGGCGGCTTCTCCGAGCCGCGCCAGTTGATGGGCGACGCGCAGCTCTGCCTTGCCTACTACGAGCAACCGGAGCTGGTGCACGACATGCTCGACACGTTCGCGGACACGGCGTGCCGCGTGCTCGACCGCGTTTCGGCGGCCGTGCAGGTAGACCAACTGGCCGTGGGCGAGGACATGGCGGGCAAGAGCGGCCCCCTGGCCGGCCCCCGGCAGGTGGAGGAGTTCATCGCGCCCTACTACGCACGCGTGTGGGACATGCTGCGGGACCGCGGTGCCCGGCTGTTCGACCAGGACTCCGACGGCAACACGAACGCCATTATCCCCGCGCTGCTGGAGGGGGGCATCAACTTCATGCACCCTCTCGAACCGGCCGCCGGGATGGACATCGTCCGTCTCCGTCGCACGTACGGCACGAAGCTGGCCATGATGGGCGGCATCGACAAACACGTGCTGCGCAGAAGCCAAGACGAGATCGTGGCGGAACTGGAATACAAGATCCCGCCCATGGTGCGCACCGGCGCGTGCATACTCGCCCTGGACCATCGCATCCCGAACGGCACGCCACTGGAGAACTACCGCTTCTACGTGCGGAAGGCCTGGGAAATCATGGACCGCGAGTGGGCGGCCGTGCGGGACTCTCACTGAAACTATCAGTGGCGCTCCAACACCGGACTTGCGGGTAGGCCCCTTCGTAGCCGTGAAGTAAGGGCACGGCGCGCCGTGCCCCTACGGAAGCGGATCGCGTTTGCCGGCATGAGGGACGCGCAATGAGCACGCGGCAAGTCCACAAACCGGCGTCGACCTGACAACCGCCAGGTCCAATGCTGAGGTCCGGCCGGGCCGGCTATTCCACCTGAGGCATGAGGAATCGACGATGCGGAGCGGAGGGGCTCAAGACAGCGGCGAAGCCGGCGCCCGCTTCGACGGTCCGCTGCCGGAGATCACCACGCTGGGGCTGATGGCCTTCGACCCGATCTACGCTCAGGAGGTGCACGTGAACCGTGCGGCCGAGATGCTGCACGTGGTCGCGGGTTCGCTGAGCGTGGATATGCCGGGCGGGGTAGTGCGGGCCGGCGCCGGCGACACGCTTCTGGTCCCCTCGGGCACGCCGCATCGCGACGAGTTCGACCTGGATGAGGGCCTGGAGGTGTTCTACTGCGCCTTCCGCTGGACCTGGGAGGAGGAGTACTTCCGCTCGGTGCCGCCGCAGGCGCTCGAAAGCCTGTCCCCGGCCTGCAAGACTCAGCTCACAGCGCTGAGCGACCTGCTTCGCTCCGATCTGGCCCGGGGTGAGGCCATCGACCAACTGCTCGCCCGTTCCCGGGTACACACGGCGCTCCTGCTGATCCTGCGCGACCTGACGACGGCGCCGGATGATGGGGGGGCGGAACCGGGCGCGGCGTACGGGGAGGCGCGCCGGCACGAACTGATGAGCCGGGCCCGGCAGTACGTGCAGCAGCGCTACGCCGAGCCGGTGTCGCTGGACGAGATTGCCGAAGCGCTGCACGTGAGCGGGTACTACCTCTCGCACGTCTTTAGCGCCGAGAGCGACTTCACACTGTTCTCCTACCTGACCAACGTGCGAATGGAGCAGGCACGGTCCCTGCTGCTGGCAGGCGAGATGAATGTCTCGCAGGTCGCCCGTGCCGTGGGATACCGAAGCCCGAACTACTTCGCCAAGGTCTTCCGGAAGCACTTCGGGTGTTCGCCCAGCGAGTTCGTCGCGTCTCACCGCCCTCCGACGTAGATTCAGCAAGATCCTACCCGAGATAGCAAGACCCGCCTCTTGCCCCTCCGGGCCCGATGCGCCAGAATGTAGCTACGCGATGAATCGCCCCGTGGGCATTCGCAAGGTCTTCGAAGACATCGATGGCGTCGACCCCGACGGAATGCATGGTCGGGAGTCATAACACTGGGAGCCGCCACCGCGCGGCAGCCCCGCCGGGCGGCTCGTTCATGATGATTACGGGGAGGTGAAGGATGGCGACCACACCGGTCGGGATTCAGCTCTACACGGTGCGTGAAGACTGCGAGAAGGATTTCGTGGGAACCCTCGAGGCCCTTGCCGAGATGGGCTACGACGGGGTGGAGTTCGCGTGGAACTACGGCGGCATGTCTCCGTCGGAGCTGGCCGCGTTCCTGAAGGAGGTGGGGCTGCGCGCCTGCGGGCTCCACGCGCCGAAGGACCAGGCGGCCGATGCGGACAGCGAGGCCTACACCTATGCCGGGGGAATCGGCTGCCCCTACGTGAGCACGAGCCTGGCGGGCGAAGTGGCGAAGGACTGGCCGGCGGCGATCGAGCTGGTCCGACGCGCCGGCCGCGCCGCCGCGCAGCAGGGACTGCAGTTCACCTACCACAACCACGCGCAGGAGTTCCAGCAGTTCGACGGCCAGTACGCCCTGGACATGCTGTACGCCCAAACCGATCCGGAGCAGGTGAAGGCCGAACTTGACACCTACTGGATCGCCAGGGGAGGTCTGGACCCCGTGGCCTACGTCCGGAAGTACGCGGGCCGCGTGCCCCAGCTCCACCTGAAAGACATCGGCCCGAACGAGGAGTTCATGGAGATCGGCGCCGGCGTGCTCGACCTGGACGCCGTGCTGGCCGCCGCCCGGGACGCGGGCTCTCAGTGGATCATCTACGAGCAGGACCGGTGCGCCCGCCCGGCCCTGGAGAGCGCCCGCATCAGCATCACGAACCTGCGCGAGGCCCTCGGCTGAGCGGGGCCTTGCCCGCGTGAAAGGAGCCGTGCGCGGTGAAGTACTCCATGATGGCCTACACCATGACGCGTCAGAAGGAGCATTTTGACTTCGACGAGATGCTCCGGCTGACCGTGGAACTGGGCCTGGCCGGGATCGATTTCTTCGGCATGTGCGGCCTGGCGGCGGAGGAGCTTCGGGCCCGAGTCGACGATCTGGGCATCCCCGTCGTGTGCTACATCTTCAGCGCGAACCTGGGTGCCGACGACGATGCGCAGCGCGCGCAGGCCCTGGAGGTGACAAAGCAGCAGGTGGCGGCAGCCGTGGCGCTCGGCGCACCGCGGGTCATGGTCACGACGCCCGGCACGGAGGGAGTGGAGCGAGCCGAGAGCCGTAAGCGCTGGATCGGCGGCTTCCAGGCGGCCCTGCCGATCATGGAAGAGGCCGGCGTGACGCTGACCATCGAGAACTTCCCCGGCGCGTTCAGCCCGTTCGTGGTGGCCGATGACGTGCTGGAAGCCATCCGCGAGGTGCCCGGCCTGAAGCTCACGTTCGATAACGGCAATGCCGCTTCGGGCGAGGCCCCCGGCGAGTCCTTCGCGCGCTGCGCCGAGCACGTGGTGCACGCCCATTTCAAGGACTGGACCATCGCCGACGAGCCGGCCCCGGACCGTCGCCTCATGCTCGACGGTCGCTACTACAAGGCGGCGCTGATCGGCGAAGGCGACATCGATCAGGCCGGCACGTTGGCCGCCATGAAGCGGGCGGGTTACGATGGCTGCATCAACATCGAATACGAGGCCAATGATTACGCGCCCGTCGACGCCGTGCGACGCGCGGTCGAGTACCTGCGCGGCCTGGAGGCGACGCTCTGATCCGGGCCGCGCTCGCCTGCTACGTCGCCGCTGAGGTCGGCCAGGCCAGCGAGGACCTTTGACCCGAGAGGAACCGGAAGATGCAGATCGGATGGGCTCAATGTGACGTCACCCCGGACCGGCCCACCTGCCTGAGGGGGCAGTTCTACGTGCGCGTTGCGCGCGCCGCAAAGGACCCGATCACGGCCACGGTTCTAGCCGTCGAGGGCGCCGCCCCGGACGGCTCGCCGGACTGTGGCATCCTCGTCTCCTGCGACCGCGTCAGCGTGCCGGCTTCGCTCCAGGAGATGGTTCGCGAGGGCGTGAAGGCGCAGTTGCCCGACCTGGACGTGCGGAAGCTATTCCTGAATGCCACGCACACGCACGACGCTCCCGAGGTGCAAGAGGGCTTCTATCCGCCTCAGGGGCCCGAGGTCATGACGGGGAGCGAATACGCCGAGTTCTTCGCCGCGCGCGTGGCGGACGGCGTCGTGCGGGCGTGGGAGGGCCGCCGGTCCGCCGGCGTCAGCCGCGCCTTCGGCCACGCCGTCGTCGGGCACAATCGCCGCGCCGTCTACCTGGGCGGCATGGCCCGCATGTACGGCAAGACGGCCGTGGACGACTTCTCCCACATCGAAGGCTACCAGGATCACAGCGTCGACATGCTTTTCACGTGGGATTCCGACGGCACCCTGACCGGCATAGTCGTCAACCTGGCCTGCCCGTCTCAGGTGGAAGAGAACCTGTTCGAGGTGTCGGCCGACTTCTGGCACGAAGTGCGCATCGAGCTGCGCCGGCGCTACGGCGAGGGGCTGTTCGTGCTTCCGCAGTGCGCGCCGGCCGGCGACCAGTCGCCGCACTTCCTCCTTTACGGGGGGGAGGAGGCGGAGATGCGCGAACGGCGCGGGGTGAGCGAACGCGAGGAGATTGCCCGGCGCATCGGACGGGCGGTGGACGACGTGTTCGACCTCGCGCGCGACGCCGTCGAGGAGGACGCGCCTTTGTGCCACGTGGTCAAGACGGTCGATCTTCCGGTCCGTCTGGTCACGGACGACGAAGCGGCGCAGGCCCGGGCAGAGCTGGAGCGCCTGGAGGCCGAGGAGCCGGCCGACGAGAGGGCTGCCTCCTTCAACTTCGTTCACCGCGTGCGCAACCGGCGCGTTCTGGAGCGTTACGACTCGCAGCGGTCCGCCCCGTCGCTGGCCGTCGAGCTGCACGTAGTGCGCCTGGGTGACGTGGCGATGGCCACGAATCCGTTCGAGCTGTTCCTGGACTTCGGCCTGCGCATCAAGGCGCGCAGCCACGCCCCGCAGACGATGCTCGTGCAGCTTGCCTCGGGCACTTCCGGTTACCTGCCCACGGAACGGGCGGTGCAAGCCAGGAGCTACGGCGCCGAGGTCGCCAGCAACCTGGTGGGGCCGGAAGGCGGGCAGGTGCTGGTGGACGAGACCGTGCGCGCCATCAACGCCATCTGGGACGAGGCATAACGCGCCGGCTGAAGCCAGCGATAGGTCTTGTCGGGACTCTAAGTCTGGCTCTCCCCGCTCGCGGTCATGTCGGTCTGTCCTTGTCTTTCCGGTCCCGGGGGAGGCAGTGTCTGCTGTCCGAAGATGATGTAGTAGGGTTCATAGCGGTAACGCCGGTTCCTTTGCTGACCGGTGACTTCCCGCAAGATGCCCAGGGCCTCGAACTCCGAGATGATGCTGGCGGCCGTGCCGTAGCTGCAGTCCAGGAAGCGTTGCGCCTGTCTGACCGAAGTCAAAGGCGTCTGAAACAGATGATCCAGCAAGCGCAAAGGGTTGGCGCTTCCAGAGGCCCTCTCGGCTACGAGTCCACGGTGCCGCTCTCGCAATTCGATGATCTGCCGGGCTGTATCAGTGGCAGCGCGGCTTGTCTCATACACTCCCTGCAGGAAGAACTCAACCCATTCCTCCCAGTTCCCGTCCGTGCGTATGGCCATCAGGCGATCATAGTAGTCACGCCGATGAGCTCTTAGATAGTAGCTGAGGTAAAGCAGTGGCCGCTGAAGCACCTCTTGCTCGCAGAGCAGGAACGTGATGAGCAGTCTGCCGACACGGCCGTTGCCGTCCAAGAATGGATGGATAGTCTCGAACTGAGCATGTGCAACGGCGCAATGGACCAGTGGCGGCAAGGTTTCTCTGTCCCGCAGGAACTCCTCCAGGTTGTGCAACGCTTCCCGCATTTCGTGTGGCGGGGGTGGTACGAATTCTGCTTGGCCGATGGTTGAGCCAGCAGCCCCGACCCAGTTTTGCGAGTTCCGGAACTCCCCGGGCATCCGCTCTTGTCCCCTAACCCCTTCCAGTAGACGAGCATGTATCTCCCGGATCAGGCGCAGGCACAACGGCAATTCCCGGAGCCGAAAAAGGCCATGGTTCATGGCCTTCACATAGTTGACCACCTCTTCCACGTCACGTGGAAGATTGTCTGCCTTGCCATCTGCCTCGAACTCCAGGACGTCCTCCAGGGTGCTCTGCGTTCCCTCTATTTGCGAGCTGAGAACTGCCTCATGCCGCACGTACATTGCGACGAAGAGATCGGGGTTCGGCAGGATAGAGGCAGCCCCATCCAGGCGAGCAAGAGCGCGGTCCGCGCGCGACAGAAGCATGATGAGTTCCCGGTCCATGCCGATCGGCGGGGCGGGTGGCAGGGGAGCCGGGATGAACGCCCGATAGCCACTCGGTTGCTTGACGTATCGGCCTGCTCTCATCGCCGCCACCTCCCGTAATGTCGCTCCAGATTGAAATAAGGCCGCCGCCAGCGGGTTTTATTTCAAAAACCGGCGCTTTTATGAAATAAGATAGCGTGTCTGGTGTCTTGTTTCAATTGCCGTGAATAAGCGGTGCTGGCGCAATGTTGATGATTCAGAACGCGGCCTGGGCTGCCCGCGTCCTCGCTTGAGGAGCCGTGCAGAGAAGTTCCGCGGCCAGCGTCGAAGTGTCCGCGATCCTGTCCAGCGCCCTGAAGGCCCCCGCCGCCGTTGCATGTCCTCGTCCCAAGTGGGACCGCTTGACAACTGTGCAACGTAGAGGTATACTGCTTTACGTTATAGGTTCCTGAGGCCTGAGAAGGACACGAGCTCGTCCCGATGGATCTCCAGAACTGGCAAACGCAGCTTCGCAAGGGCCTGCTGGACCTGTGCGTGCTCAACCTTCTGAGCAGCGCCGAATGCTACGGGTATGACCTGGTGCAGGCGATGAAGCGCATGCCGGCCCTCGCCATCCGCGAGGGGACGGTCTACCCGATCCTGGCCAGGTTGCTGGAGGAGGGGCTCGTGACCAGCGAAGTTCGCCCCTCCGACGAGGGCCCGCCCCGGAAGTACTACATGCTCACGCCTGCCGGCCGGCAGGTCCTCGCGGCAATGAACGGGCACTGGGAGGACGTTGAGAACGCCGTCCGTCGCTCCAGGGAAAACGTCACGGGAGGGGAACAATGAAGACGCCGGACGAGTACTGGGGGGATCTGGTCGCCGAGTACCTCGGCGAGGTGGAGCGGGCCCTGGCGCGGGTGAACCATCCGCGCAGCCGGGAAGTGCTCGACGACCTGCGCGCGCATCTGGAGCAACGTTACAACGAGACGCGGCCGGACGAGCGGACCCTTGAGCGGCTGCAAGAACTGATCGGGCAGATGGAGGACCCGCAGGCATGTGCGGAACTGCTCGCGCCCGACGGGCGCCGCCGGCTGTTCAGGATAGACCTGAAGCGGGTCTGGCGCGTGGGGAGGTGGGCCCTGTTGCCCGTCGCCGCACTCCTGGTCGTGGTCACCGCGGTGCGGCCCGGCCTGGTGTTGTGGCCCTACTCCGTCGCCGGCTCGGCGCTGTTCGTTGCCATGGCGGCCGTGCTTTTCGTCTACTACAGGGCGACGCGAGAGGCAGCGCTTCTGTGGCTCGCAATCGCCCTGGTGGCCTGGCCGATCTTCTCGACGCCCTTCCATCTTGTCCTGGAGAGCCAGATTGACAGGCTCCAGGCCGGCTCCGAAGGGGTCTGGCTCTGGCCCTTCACCCTGGCCGCCCGCGGGGAGATAGACATGGAGACGGGAATCGTGGTGACCCGTGCGTTGGGTTACTTCATCTATCGGGCGCTGCTGCTGGTGGCCGTGGTGAAGGTCGGGCGCGCCCTGCGCGCGAGGAGTGCCGCCGAGCCCGAGGCGGGCTGACCACGAGCGGCCGGGCCCCGAGCGCCCGGAGCGCTTGACGGCCGCCGCGCCCTTGCTACAGTGAACGTGGCCGACGGGGCTATTGCAGGAGGTGGTCGCATGAGGGTGGGTTTCGGCAGGAGTGACATCACGCCGCGCGTGGGCGTGGAGCTGTCCGGTTTCGGGCCGTTCCTGTGTCGCCATTCCATCGCGGTGCGCGACCGCCTTTGGGCGCGGGCGATGGCGTTGGAGCTCGCGGGGACAAGGGCCGTCCTGGTGAGCTGCGACTTGATCGGGACGTCGCTGCCCATCACGCGGCGCGTGCGGGAGATCGTCTCGAAGGCGACCGGCCTCCCCGGGGACGCCATCATGGTCGCCTGCACCCACACGCACAGCGGGCCCAACACGGGCGGCTACATCGGGTCGGGCGTCCCCGACGAACCGTACCTGGCGACGCTGCCGGGCCGCATCGCCAGGGCGTGCACCGACGCCGTCGGCGCCGTGCAGGAGGCCACGCTGGCGCACGCACAGGTCCCGTGCGAAGGCATCGCGCTCAACCGCGAGTACGACGTCGACGCACCGCCGCTGGATGATGTCTTGCAGGACGCCTGGCGACCGGCGCGGCCGGAGCTGACCGACACGACGTGTCACGTCGTCAAGGCGGAAGCGGGCGGGCGGCTGCTGGGGTTCTTCAGTTACTTCGGTTGCCATCCGGTGGTCTGCTGCGCAACCACGCGCTCCATCCACGGCGACTACGCCGGCGTTGCCACCAACATGCTGGAGCGCCAGAACCCCGGCTCCGTCGGCCTCTTCCTTCAGGGCGCGGAGGGAGACGTCAACACTTGCGTCGTGCACAAGCCGGAGCAGGACTCGCTGCTGGCGCTGGACGTGGTGGCCGCCCGCTACGCCAACGCGGTGGCCGCGGGGCTGCGGCAGGCCGAGCC
>Ga0114922_10001468_pt1 | contig 22503 bp, 21 predicted proteins | sample AartaG_FD_100975 | JGI IMG/M metagenome (GOLD analysis project Ga0114922, IMG submission 100975) | Deep subsurface microbial communities from Aarhus Bay to uncover new lineages of life (NeLLi) - Aarhus_00045 metaG | ecosystem: Environmental > Aquatic > Marine > Oceanic > Sediment | place... | reverse complement strand
CTATGTGTTGTGGGCCGAGGCCGCGATGCAGATGACGCGAGAAGTTGATTCGATCCTTAGCACTTGGAGCCCCTTGTCTTGAGTCCCGTATGGGACGCCTTATTGTTAGCCCAGGGTGGACCACGACCGCAGGTCGTGGGTAACCCTGGGGACGCGGTCACAACAACAATCTTAGCCCCGGCGGGGCGTACCTGAAAGGAGAGGTGCTGCGATGTCTCAAACGTACCACAACATGCTCATGCATGTCGTCTTTGCGACGAAAGAAAGACGGCCTTTCCTGACCCCCGACATTCAGCCGCGCCTCTACAGGTACATAGGCTCAGCCATTCAGAACGACTTCGGCTACCTGCTCTGCATCGGCGGGATTGAAGATCATGTTCATATCCTTTTTAATATGAAGCCCTCGGTTTCGGCATCCAACGTGTTGAGGGACATCAAGGCGTATTCATCCGGCTGGATGCACAAGACGTTTCCGACCATGGCCGATTTTTCATGGCAGGCAGGCTACGGTGTTTTCTCTGTCAGCGAATCCCGGAAACAGCAGGTCATCGATTACATAAGTGATCAGAGGAAGCATCACGCGAATATGGATCTGAGGCAGGAGATGATCTTGTTGTTGGAGAAGAACGGCATTGAATACGATGAGAAGTACATGTGGCCGTAATCCTGCGAGGCCGAAGGGTACGCCCCTCCGGGGCTTGGTTGTTTTTTCGATGCCGGCACCCAGGGCTCGCGCCGACCTAAAAGGTCGGCTGCCGCCCTGGGCTAACAATAAGGCGCCTCTACGAGGCTGAAGTCCAAGATGGCAAAGGATGGGTTGTGAGTTACTACGGGGAGCGGAAAACTTTCACCATATTCCGCTCGGAGTAGTATGATGGGAAAAGGATGACGCACAGCCACTTGAGTCCTTCGTGCTCACTCCCCTGGGAAGCTTAGGCGGATTTGGAGGTCCGTAATGCCTGAACCTTTGCCGTCTATCCCGGACAGGAGAGACTACTACAGTCTGTCATCAGCGGGCCGATTCTTGTGGCAGACGAACTACCCGCGGCACCTGACCGGGCGCGCCGCGCACCTTCAGGCGCGACCCCACTTCTTGATGACGCTGAGCAAAGCCACAGGAAGGTCTAAATGACGACCACAGACTACCCAGGCGTCATAACGTCTTTCAGTTACCTCGAATCATCGCTCGCCGACTTTCTGAAGGAAGTCCCGTACTGCACGAAACACCTCCGAGTATGGTCCCCGAGGCTGGGCACAATCCTGACCGATGCGCAGGCTCAACTCGACTCGCTGTGGTACCAGCAGTCAAGGCAAATACCCAGTATTCCCCCCAAGATGAGCATCGTCAGCTACTATCGCATTTTCGCCAAACATCTGAAGCCGCAATGGGTCGTCTTCTGGTCCGACCCGCCCGCCAGAATCGTCCCTTTCGCCAGATGGAAAAAGCGCATAAAGAAAATAGGCACAACAAAGGGCGATTCAGGCGCACCACCATGGTGGAAGGCCAGCAACGATCTCAAGCACAATCGCATAGTCAACCGCCAGCAGGCGAGCTATAAGAATGCGGTCCAAGCACTTGCAGCGCTTTTTCTCGGAATCATCAACTGCGACGGGTGTTGGAGTATGGTGCAGCAAGCGGGGTGGGTTGTTCCTGGTCTTTCAGGGGGTCCATACGAGAAACTTCCCCCAAATTCAACGGGTGATGACAGGCATATTGCAATACTAACAGTCGAATCCAAGCTTTTCACGTTTGCTTGCCCATTCGGATACAGAGCCCGTGGGCACAAAGAGATATACTACGGACGCTGCAGCCCCCGTTTTCGAGCCTGGAACTGGGAGAAGCGTTAAAGCTGATAATTGTCCGCAGCTCGTCTGCCGCTGTCGCGCGGGACCGCCATCGCGAACGGTTCGCCGGTGCGGACACGGTGGCCGGGTGGTTGGCACCGATGCTGTATGTCCCCGAGGATTCCCCCCGCCTCGGCGGCATACCCAACGCAATCCTACGGGATTTGCTCGCACCCGTGACGAAAACAAACTATGTGCCTAGTGGGCGCCTGTGTGTGTTTGAATTGGCAGGACACCGGGAAGAGGGAGGGTGCCTGCGGACAAGGAAGAGAAGCCATGAACCGCCACCATCGTGCAATGATCGTCGCCGCTGCCCTGCTGCTGACGGGGGGAGCGGCGTTCGTGCTGGGTGTCGAGATGGGCAACAAGAGCCTGTTGTCGTTCTTCACTCGTCGCGCCACGTGGGCCATTTCGATTTACACCGGAGACTCACCTTACAATCTGCATCCCGCTGAGGGTATCCCCGGCCCTGTGCTTACCGCCGACCACGTGACCGATGCCGATGCGCGGTCCGTGGCGGATCCGTTCATGGTGCGGGAGGGGGCGAGGTGGTACATGTTTTTCGAGGTCATCAACCGCGGCACGGGCCAGGGCGATATCGCCCTGGCGGTCAGTGACGACGGCTTCGAGTGGAGTTACAGGCAGATAGTCCTCGATGAGCCCTTCCACCTCTCCTATCCGTACGTGTTCAAGTGGCGCGGCGAGTACTACATGGTCCCGGAGAGCTTCCAGGCAAACGCCGTCCGCCTGTACAGGGCCCGCGAGTTCCCCACTCGATGGGAGCACGTAAAGGATCTGGTAAGGGGCATTCTCGTCGATCCATCGCTGTGCCGGTTCAACGACACGTGGTGGCTTTTCGTGTCGACCGTCAAGAACAACGAGCTGCGGCTGTACTACGCCCGGGAACTCACGGGCCAGTGGCGGGAGCACCCCGAGAGCCCGGTTGTGGTCGGTAACGCAAACATTGCCCGGCCCGGCGGTCGGGTGCTGGTGTTGGGCGACCGGGTGATCCGGTTGGCCCAAGACGACGACCCACATTATGGCAACGCGGTTCGCGCTTTTGAGATCATCCGGCTCACGACGACAGACTACGAGGAGAAAGAGATCAGCGATGAGCCGGTTCTGAGGGGGTCGGGGCGGGGCTGGAACGCCGGGGGGATGCATCACGCCGACCCGCACCCCGACGGCAAGGGCCGGTGGATCGCGTGTGTAGACGGCTTCCGCTGGACGGTGCACTTTGAGATCCGCCACTGAGTGCTTGGTCCCCTCCGCAGTGAGATCGTACGCAAGGCAGTCTTCTCTTCAGTCGCACCCGCCGCCGCAGGGCTTTGGCGGGCAAGCAGTCATCAGTCGACGGTCGTGTGTCTTGAGCCATAACTCATAACTCACAATTCATAACTCATAATTCATCTTTCCGGCTTGTATCCGCCACAGCGTAGAATGACACAGACGTTGTGCCGTATTTGCGGCGGTCGGTCAAGGTGGTTTGGGGGAAGGCGTCGGGCGCGCGGGCCTTTGAGTCGTGCTCGAGGATGATGCGGCCGCCGGGCGCAAGGATGTCGGGCGCGGCGACCCTGCCGATGAGTGAGGAGATGCGGCTGTCGGGCGTGCATTGCATGGTGAAGCGGTAGGGCGGGTCGAGGAAGATGATGTCGAACGGCTCGGCAATACACGCATCGCCCGGGAAGCCGAAGGCATCGGCCAGGATCACTTCCGCGCGGTCGGTCAGGCCCGTCTTGCGGAGGTTCTCACGGATTGCAGCAACGCAGGGGGCGCGGCGTTCGACGAACAGACATCTCCGCGCCCCGCGGCTGAGCGCTTCTATGCCGAAGGCGCCCGAGCCGGCAAAGAGGTCGAGGGCGCGTGCGTCGGACACGGCGCCCGCCAGGATGTTGAAGACCGACTCGCGCACGCGGTCGGCCGTGGGTCTGATCTTCACCGTCTTGGGGCAGGTCAAACGCAATCCGCCGGCCGTGCCGCCGATGATTCTGAGTGTTCCGGGACGAGACATGAATTATGAGTTATGAATTTTGAGTTATGAGTTGTGAGTTTCCCTTGAGTCGCCGGGTCGGGGTGCGACACAGTACTATGGTTCCCGTGAATCTACTGCAACGCGGATCCGCCTTCGCTGAATCCGTTTCGGCGGACAGGTATAGTGTTTCTCCCGCTCGAAATGCCCGTGTTTGGCGTTTTCTTAGCCCAAAGGGCGATAGTCTGTAGCCACGGGCTTTGTATGTGTTTAGCGTTTGCACCACAGGCGGCGAAAAGCATTCTTCTCTTGAGTCCCTCGGGGACGAATGAATATAGCCCAGCGTTTCAACGCTGGGAACCGAACCGCAACAACCATTCCGAGTGCCGTAGGCACGGCTGAACGCAGCCTGGCAGTTTACTGCCGGGGAACTTGTCAATCGTCGCCGAGCCGGCGTTTGATCATTCCCGGGGATGAATCCCCGGAATGGTTCAGTCGTCCCTACGGGACTTATTCGTTGTGTTGCACCCTTACCCAGCGATGAATCGCTGGGCTATATTCGGTTGTCCCTACGGGACACCACGAGCCGGAAAGACCCGACGCTAAACACATACCGGGCGTAAGCCCGTGGAAAGGATCGGCCCATAACCCCAGAGCCCCCGCAGGGGGCGGCAGGTCCGCCAAGAGGCGGGGCGACGACGAGGACGAGAGGAAATGTCCCGCACCAACCACAAACCATATTTCGTTGTCGCAGCCCCGGGTCGTTGAGCCACTGCCTGGAGCGTCGGATTCATCGGTCGTTCAGGCGAGACCGCGGATTATTGTGCCCGGGAGCACGCAGCCTCGGACGGTCGTGCAGGGCATGATGATGCAGCCTTTGCCGAGCACGGTGCCGGGGTTGGAAACGGAGTTGCATCCGAATTTGCATCCGTCGCCCGCGATGGCGCCGAATTTATCGAGGCCGGTGTGATGTCTTTCGCCTCCGTCATAGACAACAACTTCCGTCGCATCGACTTTGAAGTTTGCCAGCCGCACGCCGGCTCCGAGCATTGCGTGGTTGCCCACGACCGAATCGCCGATGTATGCGAAGTGGCCGGCCTCCACGTGATTGAGCAGTACGCAGCCCTTGAGCTCGGAAGCGTGTCCCACAATGCAGTTGTCGCCCACGATCACATCTTCGCGAATATAGGCGGTGTGGCGAATCTCGCAGTTGCGGCCGATTATGGCCGGGCCCTTTATCATCGCTCCGGGTTCGACAATCGTTCCCTTGCCGATGTAGATATTGTCGCCCATCAGGTGAGCGCCGTCCATTACAGTGCCAAGTACCTCGGGCTTGAGCTTGGCCGCGATGTATTCGGCGAGCGGCCGGCCGAGTATTTTCCAGATGGTTTCCACGCCGTCGAAAAGGTCGGAGCACGCGAAGCCTTCAAGTTCGAAAAACTCACCGGGTGCGAAATTCATTTACTTGCTCCCACGCTGTTTCGCTCGCGTTCCGGAAGCGGAAAGATGTTTCGATAAAGGATGAGCGCTGTTCGATCCGCCATACCATACTTTTCGGCAAGTTCCCTTGCTGTCTTTACTGTTTGGCTCTTCGTATAGCGCGATGAAACGTGTATGAGCAGCAGGATGTTGACGTCGGCCTCGGCCGCGAGTTGCATCGCCTCTTCCATCGAGGCGTGGGTCTCGTTGCCGCGGTCGTCGGCGGTGAGGAAAGTGCTGTCGTGCATCAGCACTTCGCAGTTGCGGACCTCCTCGAGGGGCAGAGGCATCGAGTCGCCTCCGTAGATCAGGAGGCTGTGATTGTATTCTTCGGTTATGGCTTCGCGGCCCACTTCGCGGACGCGGCGGGCGATCTCTTCTTGGGTGCAGCCCTCGTATTCGGGCCGGAGCCGATGCCGCCGCTCCATCAGCTTGTAACCGATGCAGGCGCTTCTGCGCGAGTGGGGCACCTCGAATGCCCGCACGAAGCTGCGCCTCGGGCCGTCGCGAAGCTCTATCTCGTCGCCCGGCTTCACGGCGGACCACGTCAGTTTGTATTCCAGCCGCCCCGAGACTTTGCCGATGTACTCCCTGAGCAGTTCTACGAGGGTGTCGCCTTTGGGGTAGTAGATCGTGAGGGGTTTTTGCTTGTCGCCGCGGGCGGAGCTTCGTGCCCGCACGATTCCCGTGAGCCCGCCGATGTGATCGTGGTGGCCGTGGCTGATGAGTATTGTTTCGATTCCGAAGATGAAGTTCTCGAGCGCGGAGGCCACGCCTTCGCCCGCGTCAAAGAGTATGCGTGCCGGCTTGTAGTAAAACCACGTGGAATACATCGCCTTGGAATAGCCGGTAATGTTGTCGAGAATGTCTTGTGCCAGTCCCATGGTCAGTCGCTCCCGCCGCCGCCGGGCTTTGGCGGGCAGGCAGTCGTTCAGTTGCACAGTCGCACAGTCGCACAGTCATCAGTCGTCAGTCGTCAGTCGTCAGTCATCAGTCGGGAGTCGTCAGTTCAAAGCCCATAAGCCATAACTCATAACTCTTAATTCATAACTCATCTTTCATCCTTTCGCCTTCTCTTCCGTGCCGTAGTCATGGATTTACATTATCCGGAAAAGGGATCGGGATTCAAAGAGGAAAGCGTTTTGTGTTGTTCCCCCGAAAACGCGGCCGTGTGTAAAATGTCGTCACGTCCTTGCCGACACTATTACGGCCCTTGACTGTTCCAGTGATTGCGATATACTTATAAAGGCGGGTTGGGCATCTTGCATCCGCCGTGACGAGCGAGAATGTCAATGCGTAGCCAGGGTTCAGCAAAGGGGCACGAACAGCGGGCGAGCGCGCTCGAAAAGCAGGTCAAAGCCGCTAACCGAGACCTCCAGGAGGCGAACAGAGAGCTTCGCAACAGGATCGGCGAGCTCTCGGCCATTCACCGAATCAGCCTCGCGATGCGTTCCGCCACGACCAATCCCCTGCACCTCTGGGAGATGATGCTCGAAGAGGCCCTCGAGCTCCTGCAGGGCAGTATCGGGGCCATTTACCTGGCCGACGGCAGCGGCATGCTCAGGGTGGAAACGGCCCGGGGGCTGCCTCCCGAGACCGTGAAGGACCTGGCGGTGCCGATCGGAAGAGGCGTGGTGGGCCACGTGGCACAAAGCGGCGAAGCGCTCCTCGTGCCCGACGTGCGCAAGGAGCCGCGCTACAGGGAGTTGGTCAAGGACATTCGCTCGGAAATCGCCGCCCCCATGCTCGGCGGCGAGTCGGTCATCGGCGTGATCAACATCGAAAGCAACAAGCCGGGCGCGTTCAAGCCGTCCGACAAGGAGCTTTTGATGACCCTCGCGGCCCACGCGGCAAGGGTATGGGAAAACTCGATGCTCTACCAGATGGCCCAGCAGCGCAATCAGCAGCTTCTGGAGTCTTACAAGAAGCTAAGCGAAACACAGCACGAGCTGATAAGGAAAGAGCGGCTTGCAGCCCTGGGCGAGATGGCGGCCATTGTCGCCCACGAAATCCGCAACCCGATGACGGCTATCCGCGGGTTCGCCCAGCGGATCGGCAAGCGCCTGGGCGACGTTGCAACGGTCAGGAAATATCTCGAGATCATTATCTCCGAGACCGACAGGCTCGGCGAGGTGCTCGAATCGGTGCTGGAATTCGGCAAGAAGCCGGTCATTCATAAGCATTCGTTGCGAATCGACAGCATTGTCGGCGACGCGCTGCTGCTTCTCGACGACCGGATCAAGAGCAAGGCGCTGACCGTCCGAAAAAACATCGCACCGGGCCTGCCCCAGGTGATGCTGGACGAAGACCAGATGAAGCAGGTGATCATCAACCTCCTGCAGAACGCACTAGATGTTACCCCACGCGGCAAAGCGATGGGCATAGAAGCAGTCAAGGACGACACGCAACTGCTGATACGAGTGACCGACAGCGGCACCGGCGTAGCCCCGGAGATAAATGAAAAGATATTCGATCCGTTTTTCACGACAAAGCTTCACGGCACCGGCCTCGGCCTTGCGATGGCGCAGAAGATCGTGGAAGAACATAACGGCATCATCGACGTCGCCAACCTCCCAAATAAGGGAGCGGCTTTCACCGTGCGCCTGCCGCTGCTCGACGGCCACGAACCGGGCGGCGGCCGGCGGGCCAAGGCCTGACGGCGAGGACGTTTTGGAGATGAACACGGACCCTCACATCTCGGATCTGCAACGCGGATCCCGTTGAGGAGGAGACAATGAAACATATTCTTGTAGTGGACGACGAAGAGCACATACTGACCCTTTTCGAGGACGAGCTCACCGATGCCGGCTACCGCGTAACCACAGCCGATACCGGTATGGCCGCCCTGCGGTGCATCGAGGATGAAGTGCCCGACCTCGTTGTGCTCGACATCCGCATGCCCGATATGCACGGGCTCGAAGTGCTCGAAAGGGTCCGCGACACCCACAAGGACCTGCCCGTGATCATGTGCACCGCCGTCCACGGGCTCAAGGACGACTATACCGTGTGGGACGCGCGCGTGTCGGCATACCTCACCAAGCCGATAGACCTCGACGATCTGGTCTACAAGGTGCAGGAAGTGCTCGAAAAAAACGGCAGCGACAAGGATGAAGAATGAGCCGAAAAAGCCGCGTAAGCGCAGCCCGGTCCCACCGCCCGGCTACGTAATGGGAAAAACTTCCTACGACCGGACCGAAGAGAAGGAAGCCCTCGAAAGAGCCGAGAAAGAGTATCTTCACGACAAGGAGCAAGCTGTGGAACGGATAAAGATCACCGCGGGCGACGTCGTGATGGAAGCCGAGCTAAACGACAGCGCCACCGCCCGGAAACTCGCCGAAATACTCCCCACCGAATCCGCCGCCAAGGTGTGGGGAGACGAAATATACTTCAACGTGCCCATGCACGCCGACCCGGAAGACGCCCAAGCCGAGGCGCCGCCGGGTACGGTAGCCTTCTGGCCCGCCGGCGACTCCCTTTGCGTGTTCTTCGGACAGAAACCCTGCAGCCCCGTGAACATCGTCGGCAAGCTGCTGGGCGATCCCAACGCTTTCGCCGAGGTCGGCGATGGCGACGCCGTGCGAGTCGAGGCCGCAACCTGAGGCCCACGAGTGACACGCCGAAAAGCTCTCCTGCTGATAATCATCCTCATCGCGGCCGCGCTCAGGTTCTACGCGCTCGGGGCCAAATCGCTCTGGCTCGATGAGATAAGCAGCGTCAGGCGCGTTCGCGGCTCCTTTCGCGAAATGATTGCAGAAGTGGCCTTGCACGACGGCCACCCTCCCCTCTACTATGCCCTGCAATACGGTGCGAAGGTCCTCGGCGGCGGCGAGGCGACCGTTCGTATCCCGTCGGCGCTCGCAGGCATCGCGCTTGTATACGTTGCGTACCGAATCGCGAGAAAACTGTTTGATGAAACCGCCGGCCTCCTCGCCGCAGGGCTGTGCGCCGTTTCCGCCTTCCAGATATACTTCTCCCAGGAAGCCCGGCCCTACACCCTCGCGATGCTCCTCGCCGCGCTGTCGTTTTTGCTTTTCCTGCGGATTCTTGAGGGCGAAAAAGTGTTTGAAGGCGGTTCGGGCGAAACTGTTTCCAAAAAGTTCCCCCCGACAACCCTTCATTGGATCACGTATACGCTCGTCGCCGCCGCGATGCTCTACACGTACTATTATCTCGCCTTCGCCCTTCTCGCCGAGGGGATAATCTTGTTATTCTCGTATCGCAGGGCCGGCCCGATCTTCAAGAAGTGGCTGGCGAGTCGCGCCGTCGCGGCCGTTCTGTTTGCACCTTACGTGCCCGTTGTGCTCGGCAGGATGTCCGGCCTGCCGGGCGCACCGGCGCAATCGTCGTGGGATATCCTGGCGGCGATCCCATCGGCTTTCGTACGCATGCTCACGGGCATCGACCTTACATGGCTGCAGCCCGGCGCCGCGCTCACAGCCGTTATCTACCTCGCGGCTTTCGTTCCCGTTGGCGCCGCGCTATTCATGCTGCGGAAGAACCGCTTTGCGCTCGTCGCCGCGTTGACCTATATTCTTGTCCCGGTGGTTGCCGTGGTTGTTCTTCCGTGGCGGCTGCAGATATTCGAGGCTAAGCATCTGGCGTTCGTATCGCCCGTGTTGCTGATTCTCGGCACTTACGCGGCGGCGCGGTGCACTTGTCGACCCCCTGCGTGGCTGGCGGTCGGACTGCTCGTATTTCTGAATGCATTCGCCCTCAGCGAGTACTACGGCCCGCAGTTCCAGAAAGAACAATGGCCCCAGGCATGCAGCGTGATAGCGGACAACGCGCGTGACGGCGACGGTATCTTCTTCAATCCTTATCAGCTTGGTTACCCTTATGATTTCTACTACTCCGAAGCTCTTCGACCCATGAGCATCATCTTGGTGCTGCACCCACAGCCAGACAAAGCCTTGGCCCAACTGAAGCAGGCGGCGGCCGAGCTGAAGATGGCCATAGCAAAGTTCGATCGGGTATGGGTGGTAACAGAGATCGACAGCAACGTGGCGATCCGCTACCCTGCGCAAGTGTCGGACGTGATTCGTAAGACGCTGGCCCCGGCATCATTCCACTCCGCGGGCGGCGAGATCTACCAGGCGGAGTTTCCCGGCCACAAAGGCACGATTGTAGTGCGCCTGTACGCAAGGTAATCGGCCCTCGCCCGGCGGGTGTTGGGGGAAGACCTTTCTGCAGAAAGGTATGTGTTTAGCGTGCGCGCCACAGGTGTCGAACGGGCCGAATACCGCGGATGAACACAACGCCATACATCTGTAGCGCAACGCAAGAAAACCCGCATGGGCGCGGTAGGGGCAGCCGGCCCCTACCCGGACGCGAACGTTTTTGGCCGGTATTAAACAACGCCTCCGATTCGGTCAACGGTGGTTTTCGTTTTCGAAGGACCGATGCATGTGCTGCAGACGGGAAACCGCCCCGCTGAAGCACAGGCGCTTTCTGCTCGGCCTGCTTTTGGGAACTAAGAATGATTGGCCAAACCACGCTAGACACGTAAGGCCGCCCCGGCCTTACTGGTCGTCCTCCATGCGATTGTCCGAGCCCTCTGTTCTGATGCGATAGTGCCCTGTCAGAGGGAACTCAAACAGCCGGTTCTCTTCCTTCGTGCCACGTCCAATGTTGTGGATCACAAGGGGAATGCCCTCTCTGGTTTTTCTATCGCTCACGATCATTATGTGGGGCCGGTTTGGGGGCACCGTGCAGGCGACCAAATCCCCGGGCATGTAATCACGCTTCTCTTTCGTGACCGTGATCGAGTATCCCTTCCTCTGCAAGTAGCATTGCAGGTTGGGAACACGGCGATGATCGATATTCGGATCCGGTCTCTTGAGTCCCCATATCTTCGGGTACTTCGAGAAGGCGGCCTTCATGTCCTCATGCACCAGCTTCTGCAAATCCATGTCCAGGGCATCCCGGAGGGCCCGAACCACAACGTCTGTGCACACCCCCCTCTCGATAGGAACGTCGCCGCCAGGGTAGTCCAGCCGAACGTAAGCGGGGTCGTAGACCGTTGTCTTGCCAACTTGGACACGCGCCGCAGACACGATGGGTGGGGACGCCGGTGCCGTTTCTTGTGCGACGGCCGGTTTCGTAAGGGCGGCGGCCTTGGCCGCATCTCCAGGGCGGGGGTCATCAGTTGGCTTGTCGGAGGGGTCGCAGCCGGCCAGAAGGCAGCCCCAACAAAGAATGCCCGCCAACCGGAGGGCAGCACGCGGTTGTTTCTGCTTCATCTCATCTCTTGTTCGAACGTCACGCATCAGCGGCGCGGAATTCCGCGTGCTCTGCATGCGCTCGTTAGCTGCTTATCTCGTCTTCCGATAGGTCGCCCGCAAGCCATTGTTCGAGGAAGGCCACGAACCCGTCCGTGAACTCCTTGCCACAGTCGGCGGTTGCGTGAGTGCGCGGATCTATGCCTACGAGGCCGTAGCACGGATGACCCTCATACTCATCGCCCATCCAGTTCAAGCGTTCGTCCGGGGGCCCGATGTCGTCCTGCGGCTCGGTCGTCAGCCGCTGCATGTCGACCGTTTCGGGGTGCAGGTAGAGCATATACGACGTCTCGTGTTTCGCTGCGTGATCGCCCAAGACGCCGGGCGCATGGACTTCCGCAATCGCCAGCGCGTCCATCTTCCCGCCTGCGCTCTTGTAGGCTTCTATGCCGCCTTTAATAAAATCGGCGTGGTTAGGATAATGCCCACTAACCAGGATCGCCTTGCGGTAGCCGTCCCTTTCAAAGCCATCGAGCAGATTGGTCACTATCCGAGTCATAGGCTCCATGTCGACCATGAAACTGGAGGGATACTCTTTGTGTCCGCCACCGGTTCCGAAGTAAACGGGAGGATAGACCACGCCACCGGCGCGCACGGCAAGGCCCACAAGTTGTTCGTGGGCTTTCAGTGCGTCCAGGCCCACCACGTTCTGATAGCCGTGCCATTCGATCGAGCCGAACGGAACGTATATGTAAGGGAATCGCTCCTTGGCGGCCGCTGCCTGCTCTGGCCTCATGTACTCAAGCCGAACTTCGTCCTTAAGACAGTCTGAATATACACCCATTGTTTACTCCTGTTGCTCTTACTGCTCCAAACGGAATGTGCTGAACGTTTTCCAAACAGTTGCGGTCCTACAGTTGACCTCCTGGACTTGAGCCTCAAGGAGGGTAATCTCCGCTGTTCTTGCCAAGAAGATCCAGTTGCTGCAGTGCTGAGTGCCCCAAGAGCTATCAGCGATGTTGCACCCTTTTTCTAAGCTCGAACTAATGCAAACACTGCGGAAAAATCGGGACTGCTATCCTATTTCAGTCTCCTTCATGGACAACTCGGCACGGGCACTTGCACTCTCCACACATGGCTATCTGTACAGTGCAATTGAAATAGGTAGCTGTCCCATTTTTCCGAAACATTGCGGTCGACACTGCCCTACTGTCGAAAAGCAAAACTGGCAAGTTAAGTCCTCCTACGTTATGACTCTCATTAGCTCCAGCCAGGCCGCTCCGTTGGGGCTGAGGACCAGATGTCTTGGAAGCGATGTGCGGCACCCACCTTCTTGGGAGGAGAGCCTGCAACGTTTGATTTCCTTCAGTCATCACGATGAGGCCTGAGAGAGGCCTGAACCAATTTATCCCGATCGATTGTCTTCCACAAGTCAGGACCCGGTCGCGAGTCCGTGGTCTTGAGTTCCATATCCGACGTCATGCCTTCACTGGCGCCTATGAGGCGCAGCGGAATATACGCCAAGTGCATCCTCTTGTTGGGCTCTCCGATGTGACGGGATCACTCAACTCTCTCACCCAGTGGCGCCTCAGCGACCTCGCCGGGATTGTCCGCAAAGAGTTCTGTGAACCCGCACTGCGAGCACACATAGGGAGACAGATGGACCCATTTGAGTAACCCAGTCTTGATGACTATTCCTATGTGTTTGTTCGTGAACCGATAGACTTCGTTCGCTCCGCATTTGGGACATTTGCCTTCCTTCATCTTTCATCCTGCTTTCTAAGCCCAACTGCGTCTTACATGGTTTCTCGATAACACCTACAGGCGGCGGCGAAGCCGCATGACACGGCCTCCTTGGCCGACCGAACAATTGTACTCATGCGTTTGCAGATATCAAGTCCTTTCGAACGCGTCGAACGCGATGCGGTTCATGACATAGGCAGCGGTTTGGGAAGTTGGGGCTTGAATCCTAACTCTGCATGTAGTATAAAGTAGCGGGGGCAAATCGCCGGGACCAACCGGCACGACGGGCTCAAGTTGTGTTGCCTGAGAGTGTTATATTCAGCCTGCAACATTGATGTGTGGAAAGAAATGAATGGGGCCTCGCCCGCACACTGGAAATAGTAAGACAAAAGGAACGGACCCGAAAGATGACCAACTCTAAGAGGATACTCCTGGCGCTTGTGGCCGTGGAGATCACGCTCATTGCTATCCGCGTCATCGGTCGCTCGGTCTTGCCATTATATGATGATGCGTTCATAACATTCAGATATGCAAGGAACTTCGCATCCGGCGCCGGGTTGGTCTACCATCCTAATGAATGGGTCCTTGGCTTGACCGGGCCGTTGTATAGTCTCGTGGTCTCGGTGTTTTATCTCCTGAGTCTCCCCATATGGCACGCCGTGACGGGGATGAACATCGCTTTTGATGCGATCACACTGTTCATCACGTTCTTGATCCTGGCCAAAGGCAGGGAGCCGCTCGCCGCAGTCCTGTTCGGGCTTTTCTTCGCCGTAAGCCCGATCATGACCCGTATCTGCGCCGGCGGAATGGAAGCAAACTTGTTCCTGCTTTGCTCCGTTGTTTCAATCTTTCTCTATCACCGCGGGGCAAAGAAAGCCGCCATAATGTTGGCCGCGGCATCTTACTACCTCCGACCCGAAGCGGCGTTGCTGGTAGCCGTCCTCCTGGCCACGGAAGTGATTTCACATCGGAAGAAGCCCTCAGAGCGCTACCGGGCCGTGTGGCTTACATTGCTTGCTTTGGTCGTTGTCGTTCCTCCGCTCTTCTTGCTGTACCGTTACTACGGCCACATACTGCCTCAGTCCGTTCTGGCGAAAACGGGCCGCAGTTCCTCTCTTGCCTACGTGATCAAGAACCTGTTGATACCCGATCCCCAGTGCTTTGTGCTCTTGCCTCTCGCGATCTGGGGATTCGTTGGCGTTATGAAACAGGAGGGATTCGTCCGCACCTACGCTATCTGGGGCATCGCCTATCTCCTGGCATATCTGGCCGGCCGGCCGGACATGTGGTCGTGGTACGGCGCCCCCGTGCATTACGCCCTATTCGTGCTTGCAGCGGCGGGATGCGCCCGCCTGCTCAGGCGGCTACTCGAACGAGAATTGCCGCCCCAATGGATCGCCGCCGCCGGGGGTATTTGCGCCACAGCTACATGGCTCCTCGTACTCGCAATAGCAGGCCGGAGCGCCGTAACCACATACCTCTACGAGCCACTGGACCTCTGGTGCCGTCAAGACGGCAACTTGGAACATTCCTCTATCCTCGCAAGCGATATCGGGGCCGTCGGGTACTTCTCCAACGCTCGCATATACGACACCGCAGGGCTAGTCTGGCCCCAGGCATTGTCCATCAGCTCTGCCCGAGAGATCATCGAAACGCGTCACCCCGACTATGTCTTTCTCAATCGCACCGCATCAAACATGGAGATGATGGACGGCGAGCCACTGAGGAAATCCTACCGGTTGACCGAGACGTTCCTCGTCCCCAATAATGTTTGCACCATCTTCAAATTCAAGAAGGAATGGATACAAGAATACATGATATTCGAGAAGGTTGGAGAGTGACACGTGCTCCTTACGGTGAAGGAAAGATGCCCCCGCCAACCACCTTTGCCCGTCGCCCGGATACTGATACCAGGCCGGGCCCAGTCGGCGACATGTTGATCTTGTGACAAGTACCTCTCCTGGTTTAGAGAGCCAGAGGGCGCCAAGAATGTCAAAAGGCCGCAACCAAAGCCACTGTAATCTGCCGGCAAGATCTCAGTGTCGAGCAGGCAATAGTTGGAGGTCGATGAGGTGACCCGAATGCAAACGTTTCTGCCGCTTATGTGCGCCCTTGTGCTCAATGCGGCGGCCAATGTGATGATGAAGGTTGGCTCAAAGACGTCAGGCACTTTAACCCAGGGGGCCTCCTTTTCCGATAAGCTTTTTAATTTCCTCAATGCCGCCACAATTATTGCTATCCTCCTCTTTGCCGGAAACGTCCTCCTGTATAGAAAAGCGCTCGATGCCGTGAATATCTCGGTTGCGTACCCGATTATGGTCGGCGGCGGGCTGGCCCTCATCACGCTGGCCGCCGTGCTGTTGCCTGTGCTTCACGAACGGGTGTCAGCCCTTCAGGTGGCCGGGATGGTGGTCATTGCTATTGGCGTGTGGCTGGTAACACGCGGCCAGTGAGAGAGCTCGAACCAGCAAGGAGGAAATGTCCTCGGCAGCGGTTCGGGAGGTCGGGGGTCGAAGGAGAATTGAGATGGCGCGTGGCACGAGAGCGCTGGCGGCCCTGTGCGCATTGCTCGTCTTCGCCGGTACCGAAGCTCGAGCGGCGGATCAGAAGACGTACGAGGCGGATCTCGCCGCGTTCATCAGCGAGGTCGACACAAACTACCCCTTCCTCAAGCTCAAAGGCATACAAGACGACTGGGACCTGATGAAGGGCGAACTGCCGAAGCGGCTGAAGACCTGCCGTTCCGATGCGGAGTTCCTCAAGATCGTTATCGATGCGATCCACTGTCTGAGGGACGCGCACATGGGCTTCCGCGAGACCAAGGTCGACCTGGCGCGTCCTCCCCCTGAATACTACCCCGGAATCAGCTTCATGCCCGCCGCGCATGGTCGGGTGATAGTGATGCACCCGCCGAAGGGGTTCGAGAAGAGCATACCAACGGGGACGGTAGTCACCCATATCGACGGCAGGGATGCGAGAAGCTTCCTGGACGAGCGCGCAAAGAAAGTCTGGAACTCCGGCGGGTCGTTCTCCAGCCCCCAGCGGGCGCGGCTGTTCGAATATCGGATCCCTTTCCGCGGCAGGCGGGGCGAGAAGCACACCATCGTATGCCGGATCAGGAAGCGGAAGAAGAAGGCCGTGCTGAAAAGCACGGTCGAGGCCCGCGGGTGGGCGCATACGTACAACCTGCCGGCAAACCTGGTCCAGGCGGGCAGGTCCTTCCGCTACGCGAAGCTCGCCCGCGGAGCCGGGTACATGTACATTCGGCGGATAGACGCGAGCGTAGAACCGGGCATCGCTCGCGCCCTCGACGCGCACCCGGACGCAAAGGGATGGATCGTTGATCTTCGCGGCAATAGCGGCGGTGGCTACGACAAGGCACTGACAGACAGGGTCAAGACCATTCCCCCACCGGTCGCCGTCATCATCGACGCGGGATGTATCTCCGCCGGAGAAACGTTCGCCCGCGACCTCGCCCGATACGCCGGCGCCCGCCTCTTCGGCTCGAAGACCGCCGGGGCGTCCAGCTCGAAGCGGGGTTGGACGTTCCCCTCCGGGATCGCCACCCTCACGTTCTCCGCGCGCAGCCGCTGGCGCATCGACGGCAAGCCGATCGAATTCAACGGCATCGAGCCCGACGTGGAGGTCGAAGCCGATCCGGTCGAGGTGGCGAGGGGAATGAACTCGCAGATTCGCAAGGCAGAGGAGTATCTCCGGGAGCAAGCCAAACGCCTGGAGGAGGACTGAACGTGCCCAAGATCGACGAAGATGAATATCTGTGGGCTGTGTTAAGAAGAGCTGCAATGGACAAGTTTCTTATGGACGATCTTTTCCCCGCACCTGTCTTTACCAAACCGCGCGAAGTAAGGAAAACAGCATGGTGAACATTGTGGTCATCGTCATCGACACCCTGCGATACGACCACCTGGGCGTGCATGGCAATGAAGAGATCAGGACGCCGAACCTCGACCGCTTGGCGGCCGAATCCTGGGTGTTCGATCGGAGCTATGCCGCAAGCTATCCCACGATCCCGCATCGGACAGATGCGATGACCGGGCGGTACGGCGGGCCGTTCCACCCTTGGCGGCCGCTTCGATTCGATGTGCCCACACTGCCGTGGACGCTTGCGGAAATGGGATATGCAACTCAATTGATCCATGATACGCCCCATCTCGTGAACGGCGGACATAATTTTGATTGGCCTTTTTCCGCGTGCACAGGAATCAGCGGCGCGGAAGCGGACCGACCATGGATCACGGACAGCCTCGACTGGCCGGATAACTGGCGGCTGGATCCGATCTTTGACGCCGTCGGCAAGCCACCCGAGGTGGCAGAGCACCCGCTGATCGCCACCTATGTCCGCGCCAACCGCCGCCGTGAAAAACCTGAGGACTGGAACGCTGCGCGGCTGTTCAGCAAGGCATCGGAGTTTCTGGTCGACAACGCGAAGCGAGACGGCTTTTTCCTTTGGATAGACTGTTTCGACCCACACGAGCCGTGGGAGGCCCCGCCCGAATACATGCGGATGTACGACGATACCCCCGGCTACGACGGCTCGATCGATCCACGGATATTCACAACACACCACGCTTCAATCCCGGAGCCGCTCTCAAAGCGAATCAAGGCTGGATACGCGGCCAAGGTCAGTTGGGTCGACCACTGCCTGGGCGAGTTTATGGACACCATCGAAAGGACGGGCCTTCGAGAGCGGACCGCTGTGCTTGTGACTTCGGATCACGGCACGAATCTTGGGGAATGGGGTGTGTTTGGCAAGACCTGGCCCGTGCGCGAGTTCGAGGCGCATACGCCCTTCATCGTGCGCGTTCCCGGGCTGGGAAGCGGCCGGAGCGACATCATTGTCCAGCCCCAGGATATCTTCGCCACGATCATCGGCCTCACAGACGGGGAGGTACCCGAAGGCGTTGAGTCTTTCGACGTGCTCTCGGCGGCTCGCGACGGGCGCAGCACCCCGCGCACCTTTGCCCTTTCGGCAAGCTCGGCCGACACGTGGCAGGGGGAGCCAACGAAAACCTTCACCATGTTCGACGGCGAATGGTGCCTGATCATGGCGGCGCGGACGGGGGACTGTCGGCTCATGCGCGCGGGCACTCAAAACGATATGGCCTCGGCGCATCCCGAGGTTGTGGACCGGATGCGCACGGCAGCCTTGGACGAGATCGCGCGCCGTGGCGCCGACCCGGCCCTCGTCGAGTGGTTTCGGTCCGAGGGCTCCAAACCGTTCCCGAAGAACTGCCCGCTTTGGGAAGGATGGCCGGGCCCGCCCGGCTACACACCGTACTGGCAAAGGCTCTACAGAGACACATAAGCTCAGATCACAGGAACGTCCGGCGCCCCGCCGAACAGGGAGGGCACAAAGTGGTGCGGGCCTTGATTGCCAACGCCTTCATTCTTTTTCCGCCGGCGCCTTCGCGCCCATGATCGACCACGAGGAGTTCGACCTTCAAGGCGACCGGGCCGAAAAGGAATTGGGCAAGCTGGTGGAGAAGCAAGACCGTCAGCCCGGATTTGAAGCTACTCTTCATCCCTGAGGATTTGATTCGGCATGTGGAAGGGCCTCCGGCCCGGGGCTGCCCGGACCGGGGATCGGGGTGGAGAAGTTTGGGCTTGAATCCTATGTACTCATGTGGTATAAAGGCAGGGGGCAGGGCAAGGTACCGGCCACGCAGCCCCGGGCAGGCTACCCGCGCGCGAACGGTACGCGGCAGTGGATTTCCCTGCCACGTGGAGCACAGTACATTCTGGTATCTCTTTCATCGCCGAATGCGATGATACATCCCGTACAGGAGACAGGAACAATGGTGCACGATACAGATGCCCCGGTGGATGTGCGGCGTTTTGTGCTGGCCCTCTGCTCCGAGGTCGTGTTCGACAAGAACTACGAGAACAGATTCAGATCGGCACACCGCGACATGCACCGCTTTTTCTGGCGCCTCAGCCAGGACCCGGAGACAAGCCGTTTCGTCGCTGGTCTGCTATTCGACACAAATGGGAGCTACCCGCACTGCGAAGAGCTGGACGAGCTGTTCCAGGAGTTGCAGCTGTCAGGACTGCTCGCCCGACCGAACCCAACCTATCGGTACAATGACATAACCTTCTCTGCGTATTCGTATGTCGAACACTTGATGAGAGAACTCTCAACGGACGAGCAAGCCACATACAAGAAGAAGGTGGTCGATTCGTTCAAGCGTGAGCTGGGCTTGCATGTGCCTGACGAACAGTAATTTCCTCGAAGCTATTCCGGGCGAGCCATGGACCAAATTGAAACGGTGGAATGTTTTTTCGGCCGCGTCAACGACTTCGTACAGGCCAGTCTCGACGGCTACCAGCCCGAGCGCCATGCCGCGGGAAAATCGTTCAGAGACGCCATCTGGGGCACCAATCGCTACTACCCGTGGGAGATCGCGATCCTGGACAGCCCGCTCCTACAGAGGCTGAGGGACATCCGCCAGACCGGCTTGGCCTACCTCGTCTATCCCACAGCCGAGCACTCCCGGTTCGATCACACGTTGGGCATGGTCGCTGTGGCCAGCCGAATCGTTCGTAGTATCAACGAGAAGCACCCAAAGCAGGAGGACCCAATTGTCAACTATGCCCAACACATGGCTATTCGTGTGTCGGCCATTCTGCACGACGTTGGCCACTCGTGCCTGTCCCACGTCTCCGAAGGGACGTACGGGTCGTCCGATGAGTTCGCCAGCATGAAGGGGTACATTAACAGGAAATTCGGCGTCAACCCAAAACCCCACGAGATAATGTCCTGGTTAGTCGTCCAGAGTCCGCCGTTCAAGGACTTCATCGCAGAACTGGGAACGCAGGGGATTCTGACCGGCTGGGAATGCACGCCGGAGGGTGTAGACGCAATTGCGGGAAACATAATCGGATACCGGAATAATCCTAGCGAGAAGTTTGTTGCCGACATCATCAACGGGCCGATGGATGCCGACAAACTTGACTACCTTGTCCGCGATGCCTACTTTGCCGGCCCCACGGTTGTCTACGACTTGGAGCGCTTCCTCCATACCGTTGACGTTGTCGCTTACCCCCATGATACGAGTCTGCCCGATGCCACAGGTAAGATTTCCCGTCTTTCCATCAGAATGGAGGGCGTCACGGCGCTGGAACAGATCATCATTAGCAAGCTGATGCTCTTCTCGTACATGTACCACCATCAGAAGATTCGGTGCGTGGAAGCGATGTGTCACGAGGCACTTGAGAGGCTTGTCGCGTTGGGCAAGAGGAAGGCACAGGACAAGGTTAGCCCGTGGCTCGGCCACCCGGTCGCCTTTCTTCGCGTCTCCGACAGCACGCTGTTGCCGCTCGTTTGGCCGCTGCAGATCAGCGTGCGGGGAGACAAGGTTGCTGGCGAGATCCTGACCATGCTCGCGAAGCGGAAGCTCTACAAGCGTGCCTTGATCATCTCAAGGCTGTTCATAGAAGATATTGATTCCCCCGGGAATGAGGCCCCACGACGCGGATTCGACGAACTGCTGAAATGCAGCGACGACAGAGCAGCTCGGGAGTCGCTCCGTCAAAAGATTTTTAAGCGCGCTAAGAAGCTCATGGTGTCGAAGGAATGGAAGTATCGGACTCCAGCCATAAGAAAGACTTTCGGAATACACCATATCTGTCTCGATGTCCCAAAGGCACCCAGCGTTGAAGAGACTGTGGGTGTAATGCTGCCCGTGACTCGGGGCCGATCCGAAAGGGAGACTCAATACGTACCGCTCATTGACATTTTCCCAATCGAGAAGTGGGTCGATGCATACAACGCTATCAAGTGGCGCGGACATGTATTTGCTATCGAGGAAGCGGTTCCTTTCGTAAACACTGCAGCCCGGGAAATTCTGGCTGCCAGCCCGTTCAACCTGCGCTTCACCTCCGCCGCCACTGCGCTGTGCAAGCTGCAGCTGGGCGACCTGCCTCAGGCTGATTTCCGCCTATTCTCCTCATAGCTCCATCGAGGTGGGTGGATGGCACCGCAATTGCCACGAGAGGCCGAGGATCGAGAGACGGGAACCCATAACAAGCCAGTGGAGCTGCCCGGTGACCCTGGCGCCGCTCGTCCCTCGCTCTGGCTGTCCGGGCCGTGGTGTCGCGCGAAGGCGAGTGGCTTGTCATCGACGGGCGCCTCATCAATCCCACCGGGGAGCGGCGGCACATCTTTGTCCGTGAGCGAGAGGAGCCGCTATTATTCCTGCCCGCCCTGGTACAGGTTTACGATCGGCAGAATAAGCTGATCCCAATGGAGGTAGATTACAGGGACCTCACGCACGGGGCTCGCCCCGCGTGGGTACGGAAAGAGATTGACGAGGAGGGCATACCGTTTCAGATTCGGACGCGCCAGGCCGACCATTTTTCCCTCGTGCCTGAATCGCATGCGCGTTTGTGGGTACTGACGGCGGAGGGAATGGAGAAGCTCACCCTGGCGCAGTCCCTGCCGCCCGCCGAACTGGGCCGCCCTTCAAAGTGGAGCAAGCCTGTTGACGGAACCCGTTGCCGCATCCGCATGGCTAAAAAGCGGTTTACAAAAGGGGAGCCGATTCGCTTCTTCTTCCAAGCGGAGTCGGATTTCAGTAAAGCGGATATCCTGTGGACTGAACCAAGCACCCTGAGACTCAGCGCTGAAATCCGGATCGATGGGAAGCCACTGCCCAAGTGGAAAGTTCGCAACCCTGGCGGCTATGTGTACTCCTTCCCGTTCCAGCGTGAAATAACCCTGCCGCGTCTTGAACTCGCATTCGGGCGCCACACCCTCAGCATACGCGTAAAGGGACGCGGCGGATCCTATGTGAATCAGCGAAACGAGAAGCGGCGCAAGTTCAAAGGCACCCTCGTCTCCAAGGAAGTGACCTTCGAATTTGAGCCTCGCGGCCCGGCTGCCCTCGCCCCCGGAAACTGATCCGGATTCCAGGTCAAGACCGCACGCCAGAACCTGTTCTCACGTCGTATGTGTTTAGCGGAGTCTGGCCAACCATGCTGACTTACGCTGAAGCAGGCCGGGCAGTTAACGCCGGTGTTCTGTGACAGCACCTGCTTGGGGGCCAAGATGACCGGCCGAAGCGGTCGGCAGAGGGCAGGCAATGCCTTAACCGCCATTCGGCGGGGCAGCCTGCCCCTCGTATAATAGGTAAGAGATGGAATCGAGGCGAAATGGCCCCGCTCGTCCCTGGCGCGCATCGAAAAAAGCAGTCAGACTCGTCGGGTCGAGTACCGGGCTTTCCACAGGTT
>Ga0114922_10001467_pt1 | contig 22503 bp, 21 predicted proteins | sample AartaG_FD_100975 | JGI IMG/M metagenome (GOLD analysis project Ga0114922, IMG submission 100975) | Deep subsurface microbial communities from Aarhus Bay to uncover new lineages of life (NeLLi) - Aarhus_00045 metaG | ecosystem: Environmental > Aquatic > Marine > Oceanic > Sediment | place... | reverse complement strand
TTTTATAAAAATAAACAATTTGACAATCTTTGTCAACTCTTTTCAGGCGTTATTCAATAAGGCCAGGATTCAAAATATTTAAAAGTTTTAATTTCTATTTACTTCTCACCAGATAACTCAGCTTTTTGTTCAGATACAAGGACGTATCTCAATTATTGAAGTTATTGAAATCTAATCCCGTAGTCAAACTCAAAAAGCTTTTATCTAAGAGACGGCTGCTGTATATCAATATTCTCTTACTCCTGAAATATTTTCTTTAAAAAGTTTAACTCATTTGACCGCAACAACCTTTATACTCGCTTTATACTCGCAGAGAATTATTATGTTGTCAATCATCGCAAAAGGGGATTTTAAAGGTTAATTTCAGGCACATTTTCTCATCCCTAAAGATTAGGGTATTCATCACAACATGGGGTTTGAGATGAACAAAAGACTACCCATCTGAAAGAAATTAGGCCTAGATGAGGAGATTACTCCTTTAATTCCTTTTTTTCCACCAGTTCACTGACTATTTTTTTGGTTTTCCCTTCTCTTACAAAAACAGAAGAAATTGAATAATAAGAACCTTCATGTTTATCTACATCCACCTTTTCTTTATATTTCTTTTCTTTCTCCCTTATTTCTAAATCAATAAGGTATAAGTGTCCCGGTTCTACTGTGAATTTCAGCAGCCATTCCCCCTCAACCGTTAATTTCCATGAAGACATTCCAGTAAATACCATAAACCTCCCGCTGTCTGTTCCCCCAACAACTTTAATAATATGCTCTCCGGGGAGCAGCTCTATAAAATCATATTCTCCTGTGCGGCCAGCTGTTTTTTTAATCTCCTTGATTGCCCTGCTATCTATTTCTACAACACTGAGTGCTCGTGCTTCCTGTGTATTACATAGGTAGCCCACCTCATTCTTGGGCATATAAGGCCCTTCATAAGCCCGCATATTATTATGACGAAACATAGTTGCCATCATATAGCGGCTGCAACACAAGGATGTCAAGAGAACTAAAATTAAAAAGAATATAAGTGTTGAAAAAAAGATATATTTCTTCATTTCCTAATTTTTATGATGACAGATGACTATTATTTGTCAATCTAAACCCATTGTTTGCTTATAATCAAATAGAAACTCAAGCAGGGAAATCTCAGGACTGGAAAAAAATATGGCAATATGAGGGATAAGACTGGCACGCCTGGAGAGACTCGAACTCCCGACCCGCTGCTTAGAAGGCAGCTGCTCTATCCGACTGAGCTACAGGCGCGCTTGGTCTTTCTTTGACTATTTTGTTTTAATATATTAACGCTTCTTCGCCCGCCTAAGATTCAAATCGGGGAGATCGGATTTGAACCGACGACCTCCTGCTCCCAAAGCAGGCGCGCTAACCAAGCTACGCTACTCCCCGAAGCTTATTCAAAAAAGGGGACGGTTCCTATTTTCGGGAAAAAATGGGAGCCGTCCCCTTTTCCTGGGAACTCATCCAGGTCTAAGACTTCGATAATCTTAGCAAAACAGAAGATAGTTGTCAATTTGAGCTTCTTTTTAAGCCCCTCTCTATTTCTCTCCTGTCTATTTTTACCACGATAGGTCTTCCATGGGGGCATATGGATGAATTCGAAGTTTTAAAAAGCTCTCCCACCAGATAATTCATTTTTTCTATTGATAAGGTTTGCCCTGCCTTTACAGCAGTCTTGCAGGCGAGTGTGGCAAGCAACTTCTTTTTTTTATTCTCAATTTTTTCTTTTTCCATTTCCTCAAGGAGTGATAGGAATATCTCCTTTGCTTCCTCTTCTTTGAATATCTCAGGATACTCTTTTAAGGCAAAGCTCTTGCCTCCCATAGCTTCCACCCTGAAACCAGCTTCTTCCAACAGAGCTTGATTACTCTCAAAACTTATAATCTGGGAGGGAGAAAGCTCAAAAAGAATCGGAAGAAGAGCCAGTTTATGCGGCCATTTCTTTTTTTTGTCGGTTTCTTTATATTTTTCAAAAAGAACTCTTTCATGGGCATTGTGCTGGTCAATAATAATTATCCCTTCTTCTGATGACGCAACAATATAAGTATCCATATACTGACCAAGGACTCTCGGGCATTTCCTCTCTTCCGCTTTTACCGGTGAAAAAAAGCCCTTCCACTCCATCTGCTTTTTTTCAGAAATCCTGAAATTACTAGAAGTCGTTTCTTCTTCAATCCCCGGGGGGCTTTTTTCTTCTTCCTGAGTAGAATAAATCTTCTTTATTCCTATTTTCTTGCTCACAGCTTTTTCTATACCCCGGGCTACAAGAAGGAAAAAAGAGCGTGAATCCTTAAACCTGACCTCTGCTTTTGCCGGATGAACATTGACATCAACCTCAGAATAGGGGCATGAGATAAAAAGGAAAGCTTCGGCAAATCTGTCCTTCTCAAGAAAACCTCTATAGGCTTGATTGATAGCAGCCTGAAGAGTTCGATCTCTGACCGGCCGTTTGTTTACATAAAAAAGCTGATGAGTTCTATCCCGGCGTCCTGAGGGCGGAGATGATACATAACCAAATATTTTATTGTTTTCCTCTCCGTATTCGACCTCCAAAAGATTCTCCATAAGGGATTTTCCAAAGACCTGAAAAATCCTCTCTTTAAGACTGCTTACAGACGGGTAATCAAAGACCTGCCTTTCTACATGAAATAGAGAAAATCGCACTTCAGGGTAAGCAAGGGAAACAAAAGTGAGATATTTCACAGCTAGGGACAGCTCAGACCTGTCTGAGCGGAGAAACTTTGCCCTTGCAGGCAAATTAAAGAACAAATCTCTTACCTCAACGCTTGTTCCCCTCGGATAAGCAGTGTCTGAAACTTGAATAATTTCCTCTGCCTCCTTTTTTATCAAAGTACTCTTTTTCTCTTTTCCATCAGATGTCTTCAAAATCACTCTGGAAACAGCAGAAATACTTGGAAGTGCCTCTCCTCTAAAACCAAGGGTGAAAATCTGATTGAGGTCTTCAATAGTAGCAACTTTGCTGGTCGAATGCCTCTCAAAGCATATCCGGGCATCTTCCCGTCTCATCCCATGACCATCATCCATGACTTTTATTAGCTTTTTCCCGCCAGCTATAAGTTGGATTTTTATCTCTGAAGCCCCTGCATCCAAAGAGTTCTCAACTAATTCCTTAACAGCAGAAAACGGCCTCTCAATAACTTCACCTGCAGCAATTTTATGTGATACCTCAGGCGGAAGAAGTATGATCTTTTTCATAGGATTTTATTTTATCTTTTATTTAACTGAAACAAAAGAATTATCCTTAACATAAGCACGCCATAGCATTTCTTTCCCCTCCCGAATTCCTATTCTCGGCTTCCACTATAACTCCGGAAGTCAGGCCGTCTTCTGACTTTCTGACCAGGACCATTCCAATAAGGTTTTCCAAAACATCAAGGGTAAAACGCGAGTAAAATGAAACAGGAAGTATCACTTTTTGAAAAAATCTAGAAAATATTTTGAGGGCTTTACAGACTGAGTACCTGCCCTGTTGTTTCACCTCTATCCACTTTTAAAATTTTTACTCTCGCCTCTTCTCTCTCACAATAAGGGGAGGATGGGACACGAACCTTTAAATAATTGGATGTTAGAATTTCATCCCGGGCTTTTTCCTTTTTTATTACAATAGCATCACATTCCTTCCCGATAAAAAGCTGGCGGAACCTAACATTCTTTCTTTCAGATAAATCTCTCAGAAGTCCTGCTCTCTCCTTTTTAACTTTGCCGTTTATTTGCTTCCATGTAGCAGCAGCAGTCCCGGGACGAGGAGAATAGGAAAAAACGTGAAAATAGGTCAACGGTGACTTATTCAGGAAACGATAAGTCTTCATAAAATCATCCTCGGTCTCTCCAGGGAATCCAACAATAATATCTGCTCCCAGGGAAGCATGTGGAGATTTCTTACGTAAATGGACCAGAATTTTTTCATAATCCTTTATCTTTATTTTCCGTCCCATGCGCTCCAATATAACATCAGATCCGCTCTGCAAGGACAGGTGAAAATGAGGACATATTTTCTCACTTGTTGTGATGTGTTCGAGCAGATGAGGCTCTAAAAACCGCGGGTCAAGTGAGCTCAACCTCACTCTTGATAAGCCTTTGATTTTTTCAATCTCTTTAAGCAACAGCAGAAGAGAACTTTTGGGTTTAAGGCTAGACCCATAGGAGCAAAGATGAATTCCTGTCAGAACAACCTCTTTAAAACCCTGTTTAATGAATTCCTTTATTTGAGCAAGTATTTCTCTTTTCTCATAGCTCACACTTCTGCCTCTTACGCTGGGAATAATGCAAAAAGTACACTTAAAATCACACCCATCCTGAATTTTAACGAGTGCCCGGGAGCGGAAAGGCAAAACCGGGCTGTCTCTCTTTTCACCGGAAAGAGAAATTACTTTATCTACAAGATCTTCTTTTCCTTTGTTTGGAAAAAGACACCAGACCTGGGGCATTTTTTGTAAATCCTCAGGTGCCCGCTCAACATAGCATCCGGTAACGATCAATCTTGCTGCGGGATTTAAAGAGGACACTTTTCTTATAAAGCTTCTTGCGTCCCTGTCTGCCCGGCTTGTGAGAGTGCAGGAATTGACGACAACTATATCGCTGCGGAAATAATCTTTTTCATACTTTAAGCCAAAATTCTGAAATATATTTGACCAAGAAAAGGCTTCGGCTTGATTCACCCGGCAGCCAAAGGTTTGGATAGAAAAAGATGTCATGTATTCTGCTGGATTTTCTTTGACTTTTCTTCCACCTGAGATGCCATTTTCTCCCGGAATTCCTTTAACTTTTTCTCCAGGGATGGCTCTTTCAGACTTAAGATCTGGATGGCCAGGAGTGCAGCGTTTGAAGCACCGGACTTTCCTATTCCCATAGTGGCCACAGGCACGCCTTTTGGCATTTGAACTGTTGAGAAAAGAGCATCAATGCCTTTAAAATTGGAATCTCCTACCGGGACACCAATAACAGGCCGGATTGTGTTGGCAGCCACAGTACCCGCTAAATGAGCAGCTTTCCCAGCAACAGCGATGAAAACTTCAACTCCCTGCTTTTCATAAGATTTTATAAGTTTGAGGGTTCTGGCAGGAGAACGGTGTGCTGAAGTGACCTCCAGATTAAAAGAGACCTGGAATTCTTTGAGTATCTTTAAAGCATCTTTTACAACCTCATAATCCGAATCACTTCCGATAAAGATAACAATTCTCATCTTTTATCCTCCTTTACAGAACCAATATCTCTCCGGTAAAACATGCCATCAAAAGATATCCCTGGGATGGCCTTGTATATCCTGTCCAGAGTTTCACTCAAGCTCTCTTCAGAAGCACAGACTCCCAGCACTCTTCCTCCGTTTGTATAATATGTTCCTTCCTGGTACTTAGTACCTGCATGAAAGAGAGTGATTCCAGGTATCTTTGAAGTTTCCTCCAGACCTTCTATCCGCTTTCCTTTTTCGTATTCCAGCGGATATCCACCAGAAGCTAAAATCACACACGCAGAAGCTTTAGGACTCCATTTAATTTCCTGTTCTGATACTTCCTCTCGAACAATAGAAAGCAGCACATCCACAAGATCACTCTCCATTCTCAGCATTTGAGGCTGAGTCTCCGGATCTCCAAAACGGCAGTTATATTCCAGGACTTTGGGCCCTTCCTCTGTGAGCATCAACCCCACATAAAGAACACCCTTATATTTTCTCCCTTCCTCAAACATTCTGGTCACAGTAGGAAGGACAATTGATTCGGTTATCTCGGAAAAAAGTTCATCATCAATATGGGGAGACGGTGAAATTGCTCCCATCCCTCCAGTATTTGGGCCCTTATCGCCTTCAAAAGCAGCCTTATGGTCCATTGTTGTGACAAGAGGCACCACGTTCTTTCCGTCTGAGAGAACAATAAAAGACATCTCTTTTCCTCTCAAGAATTCTTCGACCAGAACTCTTCTCCCCGCCTCTCCAAATTTCTTCTCTACCATAATTAAATTTACAGCTTCTTTTGCCTTATCAAGGTCTTCGCAGATCATAACTCCCTTTCCGGCAGCCAATCCATCAGCTTTTATAACCAGAGGATATAAAAACTCCCCTGTGTTTAAAATTTCTTTTGCCTCTTCCGGTGATTCAGCAATTCTGGACATTGCTGTAGGTATTTTATTACGTTCCATAAATTGCTTGGCAAACACCTTGCTTCCTTCCAGTTCAGCCGTGGACTTTCTTGGCCCGAAGATCTCTAATCCTCTCTCCTCAAACTCATCAACTATTCCAAGGGTCAGCGGGAGCTCAGGCCCAACCACAGTTAAATCAATCTTTTCCCGTTCGGCGAAATCAGCCAGGCTCTTGATATCAGAATCCCCAATTTTAACGTTTTCAGCAATGCCCATAGTTCCCGCATTTCCAGGAGCACAGAATAGTTTATTTAGGCGCGGACTTTGAGATATTTTCCAAACAAGGGCATGTTCTCTGCCTCCAGAACCAATCACTAAAATCCTCATCTTAAATTCCTCTTTTTTGAGTCATCCTGGCAAAAAAAGCCTAGCCCGTCAATTAAAGCCTGGCTTTTTTATCTCTCAGATATTCCCCTCTAAATTTTCTATAAACAAATTAGCAAAGTCAGGGTAGGGAAAGATACTTTTTATAATTTTTGAAGCAAGTGGGACGCCCTCTTTCAGGGAAAGGCAGAACTTCATCTGGAGAAAGTTCTCACGAAATTTTCTCACTTCTTCCTTCACTTTTTTATCTCTCACAATCACATCTGCTATCAATTCCGAGAGCTTATCAAAGTCTTTCTCTATCATTCCGAAGCGCGTCATTTCCTGAACTCCCATACGGATTCCACTCGATTTGAGAAATGTCTCATCATCCGGTAAAGCCTGGTAGTTAGTCACAATATTGTTCTCTTCCAGACGACGGGCAATTTCGTGGCCTTCGCCGTGGGCTTTGATCCGGATAACAACCTGATGCGTCTCCGTGAATCCATCCTTTTCGTCTCCTTCTACCTGAATCCCATTATCCTTTAATGCCCGGGCAAAAGCTCTGGCATTTTTTCTGACCTGTGTCTGATATTCTTCTTTAAACTCGTTTATTTCATAAGCAGCCATCAAGAGTGCCAGGAGGGTTCCCAGATGATGATTACTTGTCGAACCAGGGAAAGCACGGCTTTTAACATCCAGCCATAACTTCCTCAGGGGATTTCCTTTTGGAAAGTTACCTGCAATTATTCCTCTTTGAGGGCCAAAAAATGTTTTATGCGTACTCCCTGTTATAATATTTGCCCCTTCCTCTAAGGGCGTCTGAAAAGTACCATACAGCCCCAAAACATGAGCCATATCGTACATAATAACAGGTTTTACTTCCCAGTCCTTTATCAATTCAGAAACAAATTGAATTGGTTCCTGGAATAAAAACATGCTTTTTCCAAATACCAATAGTTCCGGTTTATGCTGCTCCAGGATTTCTCCGAGCCTTTCAAGGTCGATCTTATAAGGATTTTTTTCTAAAACAGGAAAATTAATGACATTTTCCTTACCCGTTTTTGGATCTTCCGCTACATAATTAAAAAGAGCACCCATGGGCTGAGAGCTGAGATGTCCACCCTTGGTCAATTCATTATTCATAACCAGCTTCATCTTTCGCATCGGCTGTCCTTCCGGACGATCTCGATTGATATAGCGAACCATACCTTTAAACACAACTTCATTGGCCATTTGTCCGCTTATAGTTCTTAATTCCACTTCAGTACAGTTAAAAAAACGGCAGAGCTCTTGTTTTGCTTCTTCTTCAACCTCCCTGATAAAATCCGTTCCTTGATAAAAATAGATTTCTTCGCCCTTCATATTCCTGTGTTCAGCGTAACGCCCTGAAGGATCAGAAATCTCGCACATCTTCACCAGAAGAGATGGAGTTGTTTCAGACGGGATGAGGTTAAAAGTCTCACGCTGTCTCCAGCTATTATTCTCTAATATCTTTTGAGATAAAGAATCGACTTTCTCATAAAATGAAGACATTTTTCTTGCTCCTTGAATTATGACATAAAGTTTTTTTCTTCAATATCCAAAATCTTATTGATTCTCCTGCCATGCCGACCTCCCTCAAAATCGGTTTTAATCCAGACCCGGACAATGCTTATAGCCTCATCCAGAGGTAAAACCCTACCGCCCAGGGTCAGGCAATTTGAATTGTTGTGGCTTCGGCTTACTTCAGCGGCATATTCATCCCAGCATGGAGTTGCCCGCACTCCCTTAAATTTGTTTGCCACAATAGCCATTCCAATTCCTGTGCCGCAGAAGAGGATAGCCCGGTCACAGTCCCCTGACAGGACATTTTTTATAGCTTTCTCAGCGTAATCTACATAATCCACTCTTTCCTCTGAACTACATCCAAAGTCCTCATAATTTATTCCTTTTTCGGAAAGATAAGCCATAATGCCTTTTTTGAGCTCATAACCTGCATGATCTGAAGCTGTTGCAATTTTCACTCCTTCCTCCTTTTTTGGAAAAAAGGGGGGATCCCTTGTTTTTCTGAAATTCTTAAGCTGTCATTATAACAATATTTTGAGGCGTGTAAAACACAAGATTTCCTTTAAACGGAGCTTAAAAATGGTAAAAGTGATTTGGTTTAGTCTATCTTTAGATCAAACGGCGAATGCTGATTCCTCTTTCTGTTCTCTCTAGTCTTTTTTTATGAGTTTTGAGGCATCAGGCAAAACTTCTATAGCTTTTAAAATTGCCGGGTCACTGTTCCTGTAGACCTTCACCCCCTCTTCAATCCCCCAGATAGAAGAAAATATCTCTCTTTCCAGCTCTCTTTTAATTTCCCCTTTTGCTTTTTTAAACTGTTCCGGGTCATACTTGATCTCACTCGCCTGAAGAAACTCTTTAAAATCTATTAAAACCTGTGAGTCTGCAATAAAATTCTTCTTTATAATTCTTTTACTTCCTGAATCTTTGATATTTGCTTTCTTTTCTCTTGGAAAAATGAATTTTTTCGAAAGAGGAGTTTCATTTTTTGTAAACTTCCGGGCATAAGAGAAGAATGCCCCTTTGTATAACAGATCAAATGTTATATCTTGAATTGAGAATTTCACTTCATAATCAGGTGATATCCCTCCTTGCCCCATTACTTTTCTGCCCTGTGAAGTATACCTCACTTCTCTATTTTCTTCAGGGACCTCTTTTCTGAGCATATAATCCTCAATATGAGTGTAGTCTCTCTGAATTGACCTGCCGCTCGGCGTGTAGTATTTTGCAGTCGTAAGGGCCACGGCTGCATTAGGTGCAAGGGGAATGACTGTCTGTACAAGTCCTTTGCCAAATGAATTCTCGCCTACGATAAGACCTCTATCGTTATCCTTTATAGCCCCGCTTACAATTTCAGGAGCACTGGCACTCCCTCGATTTATCAGCAACACAAGGGGAATATTCTCATATTGATTGTCGCGCATGGCAAAAAATTCTCTATTGTAATCCTTATTCCTCCCTTTAATTGAAACAATTAGATCCCCTTTTGGCAGAAACTCATCTGAAATCTCAACTGATTGAATAAAAGTGCCGCCGCCATTTGTTCTCATATCAAGGATAAGCTTCTTCATTCCCTGTTTTACAAGAGACTCCATTCTTTCTTCGAACTCCCTGGTTGTTGTTCCTCCAAAGTTACGGATGAAAATATATCCAATATCTTCCTGAAGTATAAAAGAATAGGGCACGCTATGAAGAGGAATTTCCTCCCTAACAATTGTCATTTCCAGGGCTTTATTCAGCCACTCGCGAAAAACCGTTATATTGACCTTTGTTCCTTTTAAACCTCTTAACTTCTGCATGGCATCGTAGCTCGAAATGGGTTTTGTACTCTCACCATTGATATGAGAAATAACGTCTCCTGCCTGAATACCTAGCCTGTAAGCCGGCCCCCCTTCAATGGGAGAAATGACAACCAGCCGGTCTTCCTGCTTCTGGATGATGATTCCTAAACCAAAATATTTTCCCCTTTGATCTTCCCTCATACGAGAAAAATGATCTGGATCCAGAAAATAGGAATGGGGATCCAAAGTTTGAAGCATCCCTTTTATAGAGGAGTAAGCCAGTTTTTCATGATCTATGTCCTGGAAATAGCTATCTTCGAGAATCGAAACGATAGAGGACATTTTCTTAAAAGATAATCCCCAGATATCTTCATCTTTGGCAGGAAGAAGGAAAAGCACAAGGATTAAAACAGTAAGGAGAGCTATTTTTCTCTTCATGATTAGTTCAGGTAAATTAATAGTACCAAAGCCTCCGAATCTTGTAAAGTTCTTGTTGACTTATCCCAGTCGAAGGGCTATATTTTCATACGCATCAGGCCTCAGAAAAAGAGATAAAAATGTTCGGAAACATAGGACTTCCTGAATTACTCATAATTTTTGCTATTGCACTCCTCATTTTTGGCCCTAAAAAATTACCAGAGGTTGGAAGGTCTATAGGAAGGGCTCTTAGAGAATTCAGAAAGACATCGGATGAAATCAAAGAAAAGATTGAGGAAGAGATTGAGGCTGACGAGCTCAAAGATATAAAAAGAGATATTGAGAAGGATATCGAAGGTCATGCCGAAGGCAAAAAAGTCTCCTGACAAGATGACCTTCCTCGAACATCTCGACGACCTCAGAAAAAGAATATTTTACTCCTTCCTTGCCATTGTTTTTACAATTGTTCCGGCATGGTTATTCCATAAACAAATCTTCGATATCCTGGCTTTTCCTGTCAGCCAGTACCTTCCTGAAGGAGAATCACTCGCTTTCACCAAACTGACCGAGCCCTTTATGGTTTATATTAAAGTATCCTTTTTGGCAGCGATTTTTGTCATTTCACCTGTCATCTTTTTCCAATTCTGGAAGTTTGTTGCTCCAGGCCTTTACCAGAGAGAAAAAAAATATGTCATTCCTTTTGTTTTCTTCTCATCGACCTTTTTTGCCGCCGGAGGCCTCTTCGCTTACTATGTGGTTTTCCCCTTTGCCTGCCGTTTTTTCCTCGGTATGGGGGCTGATTTTCAGCCGGTTATCAAGATGGAGGAATACTTCAGCCTGGCTATCCGAGTGATCCTGGGAATCGCGCTGGTTTTCGAACTTCCTACCCTGGTCTTCTTCCTCTCCCGTATGGGTTTGATTACCGCTAAATGGATGACGAAAAAATTCAAATATGCCTTCCTTGCTATCTTTATCATCGCAGCTATCATCACTCCCACACCTGATCCGATCACCCAGAGCATCGTTGCTGTCCCTATGCTCTTCCTTTACGGGCTGAGCATCTTGATCGCTTTTTTTTCAGAGAAAAGAAAAAAAGAGAGAGTAAAAGAGTCAGAATCTAAGGAAGATTTAGCCGGATAGCATGACCGGTTCGATAAAAAAATTAAGGCCATGTTTTCCCTCCTATCTTACTGGCCAAAAATAAAAGCAGGAAGTTCAATTCGAAATTATATTAAAAGTTTACCCATATTTTTCAGAAAATGAAAAAAGAAGTGAGACTTATTGGCTTAACAGGAACAAACAGCGCAGGTAAAGGGGAGGCCGCTGCTTATTTTAAAAAAAAGGGATACACCTACTTCTCGCTCTCGGATTTAATCCGCGAAGAACTTATAAAAAAAGGAAAAGACGCAACAAGGAATAACCTGATAAAAATGGGAAATCAATTAAGAGAAAAAGGCGGCCCTGAAATTCTGGCAAGACTTATTCTGAAAAAGATCAGAGGAAGAGCTGTTATAGACAGCATTCGTAATCCCAAAGAAATTGATTACCTGAAAAAACAAAAAAACTTTATTCTGTTGGCCATCGACGCGCCTGTTGAGTTAAGATATAAAAGAGCAAAAAAAAGAGGGAGAGAGGAATCCGTCTCAACCCTTCAGGAGTTTATAGAAAAAGAAGCAGAAGAGAAAACAAACCGCAAAAAAGGGCAGCAGCTTCTGAACTGTATAAAAATGGCAGATTTTGTGGTTATTAATGACGGCTCCCTCAAAAATCTGCACAAAAAGCTGGAGAAATTGATATGAAACCAAAAAGAATTTCCAAGGACGAATATTACATGGGTATTGCCGAGGAAGTTGCACGGCGCAGCACCTGTTTCCGTAGATCCATAGGTGCTATCATTATCCGGGATGACCAGATCATCTCCACAGGATATGTGGGAGCACCAAGGAAAACAAAGGACAGCCTCGAACACGGCTCCTGCCTCAGAGACAAGTTGAATATCCCCCACGGCCAGCGATATGAGCTGTGTCGAAGCGTCCATGCTGAACAAAACGCAATTATTAATGCTTCCCGGGCCGGAGTTAGCCTTTTAGGAGGCGACATTTACATCCACGGCAGCATTCCAGGCAAATTCCAGCCGATAAATGCCTATCCATGTTTTATATGCAAAAAAATGATCATAAATGCCGGTCTAAACCGTATTATCTGCTCCACAGAGGTTGGGAAAATGAAAATTTTCCGTGTTAGTGACTGGATTAAAGAATGGCAGGAAGGTGACATCATCGATGACAACCATCACTACGGCTGATATAATCAAAACCTCTTCCAAAACTCTATCCTGATTATGAGTCGAAAATAAATAAAGGACTTTAAAATGAACTCAAACAGAATCTTCTTTACTTCTTTTATAATCCTGGCTTTTCTTTTCCTGGCATTCAAGGTTTCTCCGTCATGGAGACAAGAGGACCAGCCAGTCTCTAAAACCAAGGTCAACCTGCTCCAGCTCCTGGGAATCACTCCTTCTTCAGAATCTGTTGATTATGTCCAGAATAAAACTGAATTCCAACTTCATACCCTGCTCACAGAACAACGCCACCTCAAAACATGGAATCTAAGCGATAGAATTCAAAAGGACTGTGAAAGCGGCCTTCAAATGCTTTTCTCTGTGGATGATGACATCGTTAAAAGGCTTGAAGTTTTAATCCGAGAACCGGCCCTCCTGGAACAGGCTGTCCAGGCTGTTGAAGAAACTCTTCTATCCAACAACAAAATATATATTTACGGCTGTGGTGCAACTGGCCGTCTGGCTAAACAGATGGAAAGCACCTTCTGGCGTCCTTTCTGGAAAAAAGTCAAAAGAAGGGGAAAGATCTGGTCAAAAATCAAGCCTCATCTGGGAGAGTTCATCGAGGAGCATCTTATAGGAGAGATGACAGGCGGAGACCGGGCACTGATCAGTTCACTCGAGGGATTTGAAGATTTGCAGCTTATCGGACATCTCCAGCTTGAAGACAGAAAAATTAAAAAAGGAGATGTTTTTTTCTGTGTAACCGAAGGAGGCGAGACTTCTTCTGTAATCGGAACTATCTTATCCGCTTTGGATCAGTGGAAAAAAGACAAAACCTATGACCCAAAAAAAGCCAAAAAAAGGCTCTATTTTATTTATAATAATCCCGATGAAAGACTCCATCCTTTTTTGAGAAGCCGAAAAGTACTCGAAGAACCCGGTATAACAAAAATAAACCTTACTACAGGACCTCAGGCTATAACCGGTTCAACACGTATGCAGGCTACAACAATTGAAACTTTTGTTGTAGGTAATATTTTGCAAACTGCACTTGACCGAACTTTAAGAAAATTCCTCTCTAATAAAGACATGTCAAAACTCGGCTTCAAAAAGGAATACACCCTGGAAAAAAAGCTAAAAGAATTTTCTCTTATCCTGAAAGAGGTCAAAAACAACCTTCCTGCAATAGCCAAATTTACTAAACTTGAAGCTTCTACTTACAAAACAGGGCATTTCTCAACCTATTTTGCCCAGGAAGGACTAATTACAGTCTTTATCGACAGCACGGAAAGAAGCCCGACATTCCGCCTTTTTCCGCTGGACACAGTTAAAGAGGAAAAAAGGAAAAGCTGGATTCAGGTCTGGACTCCTGCTGCTAATCTCAAACAAGCCTGGCAGGCTTTTCTTGGGAGATCATTCAGAGGGCTCTCATCAGGGTTCTATAAAAAGCCCTTTGAAACAAAGATCGAGGATGCCTATCTAAAAAAGGCAGCCCTGGAAAGCCTAAAAAACGCAGGAAATAACCAGCAGTCTCTCTATAATTTTTCTTTTTCTGAATTCAACCTTAAAAACCGAGGTCCCGAGCAGGGAGACCTGGGAGTTTTGGTTTTAATCTCCCCTGAAGAAAAGTTACTTAAAAAAAGGAATTCCGATTTCTGCAAATTCATCGAACTCTTTTCAAAAGAGGGAGCAGCCACAGCCATGATCCTGATCACAGATAATTCCCAAAAGTCCATATCAAAGCTTATTCGAAAAATTCATGGTTTTGATCCAGAAGGAGACGATTCTCTGGTCTTTGTGCACATTAAAAGAAATAACGACCCCCTCGGCATCAATCAGCAGATAGCCCTTAAAATTCTCCTCAATGCTCATTCAACAGCAGTCATGGCTCGCCTGGGAAAGGTCATCGGAAATACCATGACCAATGTCAGTCCGAGCAATCTCAAACTTATCGGCAGGGCAACCTACCTTGTTCAATCTCATGTCAACGATGTCCTCAGCCGCCCTCAGTGGGTAAAACTATATGGAATCCAGAAGTCCATTTCCTACGGCGAAGCAAACGCTGTTTTGTTTGAGGCCATAGGGTTCCTTAAAGACAAAAAAAGAGAAGCAGGTCAAACTGCAGAGGTTGCCCTCTCTATCATCAGGATCCTCGAGTCCCTTCGACTTAAAGAGAGAGTTTCCCAGGAAGAGGCCTTGAGTATCGTTAAAAATATGGGGCTGAGCCAATACCTTTTAAATGTCACTTCTCAACAGAATTAAATTGGGGACGGTTCTATTTTTTAATTGGAAACGGAAATAAACTGCGGGCCTCCCCTATTTATTCTTTATTTAATGGCGGCGGACGATTTCTTTGACCCTCATAAGCTGGACCTGAAAAGAACGCTCCAGCTCTTCAAGGCGGCTTGAAATATACCTTATGGTTTCCTTAATGCTGGGTATAAGGATATGCTCTAAAGCATTTACCCGCCGGCGCGTGACTTCAATCTCATGAGAAAGAAGCTCAACGGCCTTCCATAGGCGGGCCATCTCCATCATATCCTTGAGAAGCTCCTTAGTCTTTTTTATGCCTATATCAAGCTCACTTTCTGTGTTAAGAAGGTCATAATCAGAGACTTCTTGCTCTTCAATTTCAAACTTTGGGATAGTTAGATTAAAAATCCTTTCTTTTTTTGTTCCCAAGATTAATTTTCCTTCTGGGATAAGCCTCTCTAGCTCTTCATGAGACATTCGACCCCGGGCAAGGACAAAAGAGAGGAACGCTTTTTTCAATTTTGAACTAATCCCTTCCTGGAGTTCATAAAGCTCACGTATTATCTGCAAGAAACGGCGCATTATTTCTTCCAGTTTATCTTTAAGAAGCTTATGCCCTCTCTCCGCCAGAACAAGGCGCCTGCGGAGCCTCATAAGCTCCATTCTGTTAGGATTGACAGAAAGTCTCATAACTTTTCAGTATAATACTTCCCCAAATATTCCGGACGAATTCTCTTGAGTTCAGCCCTTGGAATTGTTCGGAGAAGTTTCCACCCCAGATCCACCGTGTCTAAAATAGAACGCGATTCAAATTCACCCTGTCTTACAAATTCATCCTCAAAGAGGTCAGCAAATTTTAAATACAGCTTATCCAGATCACTCAGAGCCGCTTCCCCCAGGATCAAAGCCAGCTCCCTGGCTTCTTTTCCCCGCGCATAACAGGCAAAAAGCTGGTTAAGGACATCAGCATGGTCCTCCCGCGTTTTTCCTTCGCCGATGCCTTTATCCTTAAGCCTGGAAAGGCTGGGGAGCACGTCTATGGGAGGATAGATTCCTTTCCGATGAATCTCGCGGCTGAGCATAATCTGCCCTTCCGTAATATAACCCGTTAAATCAGCGATGGGATGGGTTTTGTCATCTTCAGGCATAGTAAGGATAGGAATAAGAGTGATAGAGCCTTTTTTTTCTTTAATTCTTCCTGCTCTCTCATACATTGATGCCAGGTCTGTGTAGAGGTACCCCGGATATCCTCTTCGGCCTGGAATTTCTTTTCTGGCTGCGGATATTTCCCGAAGAGCCTCGGCATAAAAAGTCATATCCACAAGTATTACCAACACATGCATATCCTGCTCAAAAGCAAGATACTCTGCACAGGTTAAGACGAGCCGAGGTGTTGCGATACGCTCAATGGGAGGTTCGTTCGCTAAATTTAAAAAGAGCACTGCTCTCTCCAGTGCTCCTGTGTTGCGGAAATCCTCTATAAAAAAGTTCGCCTCTTCAAAAGTAATACCCATAGCGCCAAAAACAACTGCAAATTTTTCCTTTTTTCCTAACACTGCTGCCTGACGCGCAATCTGGGCGGCAACCCTGGCATGGGGAAGACCGCTTCCCGAAAACAGGGGAAGCTTCTGCCCCCTGACTAACGGATTCATTCCATCAATGGAAGAAATGCCTGTCTGGATGAACTCAGAGGGGTAGTCCCGGGCGTCAGGATTTATTGGGCTTCCGGTGATATCGATCATTTTTTCGGCAATTATCTGTGGTCCATGGTCTTTAGGCATTCCTGAGCCGTCAAAAATCCGGCCAATAATTTCCTCTGAAACACCAAGCTGCTGGGAACGCCCTAGAAACCTTACTTTTGACTTATCCACATCAAGGCCCATAGTCCCCTCAAAGACCTGTACGATTGCTCTTTCTGTCGAAACATCAAGCACTGTGCCCCGTCGTAGAATTCCTTCTGCCGTTTCAATTTCCACTAATTCGCCGAATTTTACATCTCTAATTTTTTCCACAATAACCAAAGGACCAACAATATTGGAAACAGTCAAATACTCTTTATACATTTTCTTCTCTCATCCCTTTTTTCTGTAACAATTCCTTAAAAGCATCATCAACTTTTATATAGACCTCATGGATACCGGCATCCTCTTCAGGAAGAAATTTCATTTTTGATATTTTTTCTCTGACTTCCAACGCAAGAATCTCATCCAGAACTTTCCCCTCTTCTAAAGCGCTGATTCCTGAATGAAAAAAATGTAAGATTGTTCGAAGCATCAAATACTGCTTCCTCAACGAAGTATAAGTGTCCTGAGGATGGAAGGCATTCTGATGAAGAAAATCTTCCCGGATAGAGCGCGCAGATTCAAGAACAAGTCTTTCCCTGGCTGAAAGGGATTCAACCCCAACAAGCCGGGCAATTTCTTGAAGCTCTGATTCTTCTTCAAGAAGCTGTATGGCTTCCTGCCTGAGGTCAGTAAATTCTTCGGCTACCTGGCTGTTCAAATAGTCTTTTATATTCTCTACGTACAGAGAATAGCTCAAAAGCCAGTTAATGGCAGGAAAGTGCCGCATGTTTGCCAGCCTGTCATCAAGAGCCCAGAAGACCTTGACCACCTTAAGTGTAGCCTGAACAACAGGATCTGATAAATCCCCACCTGGTGGAGAAACGGCGCCCATAACACTCAGAGCTCCTAACCTCTTATCTGATCCCAAACAGACCACTTTGCCGGCCCGCTCATAGAATTCAGCAATACGGCTTGCCAGATATGCAGGATAACCTTCCTCTCCTGGCATTTCTTCCATACGCCCTGAAATTTCTCTCAAGGCTTCTGCCCAGCGGCTTGAAGAATCTGCCATAAGGGCAACAGAGTATCCCATATCACGGAAATATTCAGCAATAGTCATGCCTGTGTAAATAGAGGCTTCCCGGGCAGCAACAGGCATGTTTGATGTGTTAGCTATTATGACAGTCCTCTCCATAAGAGGCCTGCCCGTATGGGGATCTTCCAATTCTGGGAAGCTGAGGAGCAGGTCAGCAACTTCGTTCCCTCTCTCTCCACATGCAACAAATACAATGATTTGGGCGTCCGACCATTTGGCGAGCTGATGCTGAACAACAGTTTTTCCACTGCCGAATGGACCAGGCACACATCCCGTTCCACCTTTCGCCAGAGGAAAAAGAGTGTCAAGGACTCTCTGCCCTGTAGTCAGAGGCTCATCGGGCATAAGACGCTCATAGACATCCCTGTTTTTCCGGATAGACCAGGTCTGGAACATCTTGAGCTCTTTGACTCCTTTTTGAGTCTCTATCCTCGCTACAGCTTCCTCGACTAAAAATTTGCCCTTTTTTATTTCCACGATCTTTCCAGCTGAACCTACAGGAACCATGATTTTATGTTTAATGAGCGGTGTTTCCTCCACTTCCCCTATAAAATCTCCTTCTGCAACATCTTGACCTTTTTTGGCCGTAGGATTGAACCCCCATTTTTTCTCCCGGTCCAGAGGCGGCAGTTCGACACCTCGTGTGACAAAGTCTCCTTCTTTACTTCTTATGATATCAAGAGGCCTCTGGATTCCATCATAGATGGAACTCATCAAACCCGGGCCCAGTTCCACACTTAAAGGCTTCCCGGTTAAAAACACAGGTTCCTCTGGACCGATGCCTGTTGTATCCTCGTAGACCTGGATAAAAGCCATGTCTTCTCTGAGTTCGATTATTTCTCCTATTAGTCCCAGTTCTCCGATTTTGACCATGTCATACATCTTGGCTCCCAGACATTCTGAGGCAACAACCAATGGACCTGCGACTCGAATAATTTTACCTTGTTTCATCTTCTCCTCTTCTTTTAACCAAAGAATCCGAACCTGTGGCTTTGATGGCAATCTCTCTCAATGTTTTCTCAAGGTAGTCCGTGACCTCCCTGTAATCCGAAAATCCGATCACCACAGGGCAAAACTTCTCTCTTAACCTTTCTCTCTCCTCCTTCAGAGGTTCAAAGAGGTTTTCTTCAAGAAAACAAAGAGCAAAATTTTCCTTTTTTAGGGATTCCATGACTTTTTTAGCTTCTTCCACGCTCTCTGGAGAAAACACTTTTATCCCCAGAGCTCTTAAAGCAAAAACAACATCGGCCTTTCCTACTACAGCAACTTTATCAAACATATGTCTCGCTTACCCTTTCCTTTAAAATACCGGGAGGAATCTGATTGATCTTCCCAACACCGAGAAGCCTCACCATATTAAGTTCTTTCCTCTTTGCCAGTCCATATGCAAAAACCGGCTCAGGCCCAAATACAATATATTTAGCCCTCTTCAGGTACTCCAATAAAAAATCCTCTATCCCGCGTTCCAGCTCTACAAATGTTTCTCGCTCCTCAAGAACATCTGTCGCTTTTGTCCAGAGCTCATAATAGGGAGTGGCTTTAATTTTCTCTCCGATCTCGGCAAAAGAAAGGTCAAAGTTCTGGAGTAAAATTTTATCATCCAGAAAACCGCCTTTTAAAATTCTTTTTTCAAACTTATCTCTGGTTAAACCTGAATACTTCACTCTACAAAACATCTTAATATTGCCCAGATCGATTTTATGCCGGATATAGTCTTTTATAAAAGAATATCCGGACCTTTCGGCAATTAATACCGCCCTGTCAGGGCGGCTTTCTTCAAGGAATATTTTCAGGATGTCCTCTTCAAGGAGAATTTTTTCTATCAAACGATAAAGATTCTCTTCTTCTTTTTTTATGTATTCATCCAGCTCGTTCGAATCCTTGATCTTAACAATTTCCTCAGAGTATTTTCCTGCATCAAAAACAACCTTCATAGCGGAGGAGAAATCACTCTCCTCGGATGCTTCGCTGAAAACAGCCTTCTCAACTAAATCCTTCTCCAGCACGCGCACCCGGCCCACAGCATAAGCATAATCGAGCCTGGAGGGTTTTTTCATATTTTTAAAACCTCCAGGATTTCATTTTCCATGCTGGAACGAAGTTCTTCTTTTAACTTTTCTTCATCATAGGGCTCTTCTTTTTCTCCCTCTTTCATGATAATCTTTCTTTTAAGCCCCTTTTTTTCTAAATTTTCCTTCTGGAAAGCTCTCTCCAGAACTTCATTAATAAGTTCTTTTTTCCGCGAGAGAATGTTGATTTTTTTCTCCAAGCGAGATTGTGTAACCAGACGGCTGGCTTCAAGCTTGCCCTGTCTCTCCGCTTCTTTTACCAGCACTTTCACCAACTCCGAAGCCTCTTTTCGAGCTTTTTCTTTTATTTCTCCGGCTTTCTCCTGGCTTTCATGAATAATTTTATCTGCTTCCGCCTGGGCATCATCTAAAATTTTTTTCAGTATTTTCTCTAAGCTCATGTTTTTCTTAAAGCTTCTAAAGCTTTATACCGTTAAGAAGGAGAATCGTAATGAGCAATCCTAAAACAGCATACGTCTCCACTAAAGCAGCCATAATAACAGGTTTCATGAGGTCTTTTGGCTGTTTTGCTACCATGTAAACACCAGAAGCACAGACTTTTCCCTGATGAATTCCTGAAACCAGACCGGCGAATGCAACCGGCAGGCAGGCAATAAGAACTTGCCAGCCCTGGTAAATCGTAAGAGATTTTAGGGCTTCTCCTACCAGGCCAAGTTTTAACATGACCAAAAAGGCGCTTAAAAATCCGTAAATGCCTTGAGTTCCTGGCAGGGCTACCAATAAGAGGAGGCTTCCGAATTTTTCCGGGTCCTCACTCATAACTCCACTGGAAGCCTGACCTGCAAGTCCAACACCAATGGCTGAACCAATCCCACCAAGTACAACGGCAAGAGCTCCTCCGAAAACAGCTAAAGTAAATCCTAACGCCATTTCTGTCACCTCCTTTAATACTTTTTAAACTAATCTATTCAGATAAATTCAACAAACTTGCTTTCAAGCTCAAAAGGTTTAAAAGGCTTGCCTCCAGATTTAAAAAATTTGCTGAAAAACTCGACAAACTGAAGGCGCATAGAATGAACAAACCCGCCCAATAAGCTGATTCCCAGGTTGAACAGGTGGCCTCCAATAAAAATCAAAGCTGCCAACAACCATCCAACCCATGGGATTGCTAGGACTGTCTGGCAGAGAGTGTTTACCACCATAGCGATAACAGTAGTGGCTAGCCCCAGAGCAAGCAGGCGTGAATAGGAAAGAACATCGGCTAGATACCTGGAGATATCGTATAAGCTGTAGAGTCCACCAAAAAAACGGGCAAAAGGATTACGGCTGGGAGACGCAAAAAAAACAATTCCGGCCGCACCTGAGAGCGATAAAATCCCCCAGATTGGCCTTTTGACCACAGCATAAAGGACAAGGGAAGGAAGGAGCAGCAACCATCCTCCCTGGACAAAAATGGACTGAAGATAAAGTTTGTTCTTTATTCCATTAATCATGTTCAACAGGGTTCCGAACCAGACCTGAAAAAAACCCAGAGCAAGGGCAATTCCTAAAAAAGAAAGGGGATCCTGGAGAGGGTCTAAAACCATAAGCTTCCGGATAGGGAATCCAAACCAGCCTCCGATCAGAGCTCCAAAAATAACAGTCGAGATTCCCAGGAGACAAAGAAGCTTCAAGAATTGAAGCAGGCTGCCCTTTGGTTTAGCAAATTTAATGAAGAATAGGCTTACTAGTGTTATCAATAGTCCGTAACCTGCCTCACTAATACACAAACCAACAAAGATGAAAAAAAATGGAGCCATTGGAAGAGTAGGGTCAAAAGAGCCGCGTTGTGGAAGTCCATAGAGTTTGGTTACTACTTCAAAAGGCCTGCTCGCCTTCGGATTTTTTAGGATAACCGGGGGATCTTCTTCAAGAATAGGTTCCCGCAAGTAAATCTCTGTCACTTCTGAATAAGGTTGAAGTTTGGATTTTAATTTTTTTGTATCTGAAGAACGGATCCAGCCTTCCATGAAAAAAACTCGTTCTGTCTCGCCAAGGAAACTAAAAGAGGATATTTTATCCCGCTCATTGAGAAGCACGTCATAAACAACCATGAGTTTTTGTTGATAAACAAACAGACTCTGCCCTTTTTTCTCAAGATCTTCAAGTCTTTTCCTCTTTTCTTCAATATCCACATCGATTTTTTTAATAACTTCTTTCACTCCGTCCTGTTTTTCGGCCCTGCTCAATATTGGCTCTGTGAAAAAAAGAGGGGAAAAGTTTAATTCTTTAAGAGTCTTTTCAAAATGATCTTTTTCCCTCTTTGGATAAATTAGCATTAGATAAAGGCTTCTTTTGTCCTGATCTATGACTTCAAACCAGAGAGATTCTTTTTTACTTATTTCCTGGAAATCTTCATAGCTTGAGATGGGCAAGGACCCAAGGAGAATTTCTGTCGAATCAGTTGGTCTTAAAGATTTAATAGGCAAGCTTAAACTTTTGATCGGATAAAGAAACTCTTCTTCTTTCTCTAAGAACTTGATCTCAGAAAGTAACTCATTGTGTTCATCCTCGAGTTTTTCAATCTTGTCTAAAACAGCAATAAAATCAAATTTTAATACTTCATTTCTTTTCTGGCGCTCCACCTGCGGTTTTTGAGTAAAGAGCTTTTTTACAAATCCCTTTCCCTCCCACCGGGAAAGATAGTCCAAAACATGGGATAAACGATGAAGTCTGTGCTCAAGCTCAGTTACTTCTGTGGAGGAAGATTGAAGCTCCAGCTCTTCAAAATCTGCTTTCTCAATTTGAATTAGCCCCTCTTCTTGAATAGAAGAAAGGACCTCCATTTTTACGCCAGCATGGGCAA
>Ga0114922_10001466_pt1 | contig 22512 bp, 19 predicted proteins | sample AartaG_FD_100975 | JGI IMG/M metagenome (GOLD analysis project Ga0114922, IMG submission 100975) | Deep subsurface microbial communities from Aarhus Bay to uncover new lineages of life (NeLLi) - Aarhus_00045 metaG | ecosystem: Environmental > Aquatic > Marine > Oceanic > Sediment | place... | reverse complement strand
TCCGGTCTCGGCATACTTTTTAGCACAGCTGGGGCAGGATCGGACGTGGCTGGAAAGAGCAATTCGCTCGTCCAGCGTCATTCCTTGGCCGCCAGCTACAAAAAGTGGGATAAAAAGCTCAACTTCATTGCAGTTCATCCCCTCGGTTGATTTTGCATCTGAAGCTTTTTCTTCAAATGTTATCATGAAAGCCCTCGGTAATTTTAAATCCGTCTCGGTTCATTATGCGTACCGTTATCACAGATGCCAAAATGGCTACCCTTAGATTTTGTGTCCCAGCTTGGCTTCTAATCTTAAACAATCAGACCTTTTACTAAGTACTTGTTGAAAACACCCAAGGTAGGACATGTGTTTTAAGAAAGTTTCTGAAAAATTTATTGTGATTAGTAAGTAAGAACTCATATTTCAAAAAAAAAGTGGCGATTTACAAAGTTTCTTTCGCAGTTTCTTATAACCACGAAACAATCGTTTTCGGAAAACAACCAAAGAACAGTTGGCTTCTAGAGCAGCCTGTGCCGGCCTAATATTGTGGATCAGAGTTAACTCTACAGCCTCGCGAGATTTCTCCGGCAATCTTGCTATTTGCCTACAAAAAGCCGCTTGAATTTCCTTCCTTTGGCAGTGTTCTTGGGGTCCGTCTCCACCACCGTTAGGTGCGACGGAAGGCCCTAAGCTGTCAGTTTTGCCCGGCCAACAAGCGTAGACTCTGGACTTTTCGGTCCTTATATAACTTTGGACAATATGCTTGGCGATGCCGCACAAATAGCCCCGTACATCTGTCTTTCCCGAGTACCGACATTTGCCTTGGCAGATAGCGAGGAAAACGTCATGAACAAGGTCGTCGACCTGCTGGTCCAAGCTACCGATGCTCTTAACGTACTGGTGGATGAACGGTCTAAACTTTAAATACAAATACTCTTGTGCCTGTCGGTCTCCTTGGTGAATAGCCCGCATGAGGATAGCGCGGTCACTTATTCCTTCAGTTCCGCCCGACAAAGATGTTTGGCTTTGCATAATATTTTGCCCCGGTTTCATGGTCGTTTATAGGAACCGGATTTCAAGCTTTCTGAGAGCAATTGTGGAATAATATGAAAACCGTCATATTTATTGACAATTAAACGTTGGTTAAATGTGGGCTTTTGGGGTAGGTAACTACAGACCCAGCTTCATGGTACGGGCTGGATTAGAGTTGACATATCTTAATGGTCCTCGGTTCATGGATGGAGGTTTTCGGCAACTGGTTAGCGTCCATAGATGCTGCAAATTGGCCACGCGCAAGCCGATGATAATTAAAAAACGGCGCTGAAAATTGGGTTGTATTCTACGAAAAGACATGAGGCCGAATATGACAAGCACATCTCCCGGCGCTCTGACAAGCGGGTATCGCGCAGATGCTCAAAACCAATTGTTGCCCAGAGTCATGACTTGGCGGATTTAGCGATAGTGCTGGGCTGCCAAAGCCATATTAGGATAACGTTGGCTGATGCGCGTGTGATTAAACCATGTTTTCTGATGTAGTCGTATTATATATTAAGTTCATGTGTCGCTGGTTTCTATCTTATAGCCAATACTTTTAATGTTGTTTTACTTCCAGTTTGTTGTTCTTTCCACTATTAGTGCAAGGACTGCCGGTTTATTGTGCAAGTGCTGAGCTGAAAAAGTCATATAGCGAAGAAGAAACAATCGCATGATGGCACTAACGGAAGCAAAGACCGAGTCGCAGTACATAACAAACAGTTGGAAGGAGCTTGTTGTCAGCAACTGAAATCGCTGAGTAGGAACAGGATGCCCGCGCTGATGTTGGGATCGATGTGGTTGGCCTCACCTGTCAATAGTAATGGTCATAGCTAACTGAATTATAGGTGGGTTCGGCACAAACTGTTTTTACGTTTAATTTGACTGCAGTTTGCTCTGCAAAGGCTCACTATTGCACCCTAAAAATTGCTCCGTCACGAAACTGTGCCACTAATTCCAGTTTGAACATCGATCTTAAATCCTTCAAGTCGTACAGGTGCTGACGCCAGTTTCTGTAATACCATATCAGGTAATTCTCCTCTTTCAGAAATACCTGTTTTTTAAACTTATCTATATCACTACCACGGCTCGGACTCATGCTGGATGCACGACCAGTACGGAAATATACCACATGGGCTTCATTACTAAATACATTTCCATCCAACCTGTGTGTCTTCAACCAGTTGGTAATTTCCGAGCGATGCCAATAGAATGAATTATAGGCGGGCACCCCATATTTCTTATGTGAACTGATCTTTTGCCGAATTATCGGCAGTGTATATGACAGCAACCAACCAAAACAGCATAATATAATTATTGAATAGCTAAGCCTTTTTTCTTCAAGGCCACTGTCAACAATTCACCAATCGACTCAAGACTCAATAGAATCAATAATAGTTAGAAACACGAAGATCGGTGAAAAAAGTCTTGCATTTGCATCAGCATTGACAAATACCGAAGCCGTCATCGTAAAGCACATGTATACCGCGATGTGAGTACCAGCCATTTTGACCAGCGTTCCATTGCCCGCTGCATCCCCAAGCTACGATGTCAGAAACACAAATAATGATGTTTTTGACCTACTCCTAAGCTGATTCGTCTTTTTCAGTTACATAGATGTCTTCGTATTCTCGGCTATTATGAGTTTGCGTTTTTTCTATTGTATCTTTAGCATCACCAACATCAAATATTTTAAATTTTGCCAATCGCAGTTTTTGCAGACAAAACTGTATCAGTGTTACGAGAGTCAGTATCCCGTATCTTATACTTCTTATTACATTAATAGAGGAAGCTTCATCAAAATATCGACATGGGATAGGGGCATCACCAATGCGGAAACCAAAATATGTTGCTTGGGCAAGAAACTGGGAGTCAAATACAAAGTCATTGGAATTGTTATGATATGGTATTGTTTCGAGAACACGGCGCGTGTAACATCTAAAACCGCTGTGAAAATCAGCAAGATTTTGACCCAACACGAGATTCTCAATAGTTGTCAAAATCCTATTGCTTATATACTTGTATAGTGGCATAGCAGAACCAAGCGCCTCAGATCTGGTTCGGATTCTACTTCCAAGCATAAAATCGCAAACTCCGGTTTTTATAAAGCCAATAAAGTAGGGTATTAATCGTGGATCATATTGATAGTCAGGGTGGAGCATGACAATAATGTCAGCCTGGCGCCGCAAGGCGATATCGTAACACGTTTTCTGATTAGCACCATAGCCATAATTTGTTTTATGTGTGATAACAGTACAATCAAGCTGTTTGGCTACGTTAACCGTGTTATCTTTGCTATTATCATCAACCAAAATGAGTTCATCAAAACATCCTTTTGGAATATCCCGCACTGTAGCTTCGAGAGTTTCAGCAGCATTATAAGCAGGTAAAACAATTATGATTTTCGCATTTTCTTTCACTTAATTCTTTTATAAAAAAACATTGTTTGCTTCTTCAATTGCGTCTTTTGATATTTGGTGTTGGTAGGGATCGTGCATCAAACTGCAACAGCAATAATCAGCATTAAACTCTCTGTAATGCGGATGCTAATTGCCAATTTTTTGAAGACTAAAGATATTTACGTACCGCCTTTTGTTTGCTTTTAATTGTGTGATGAATTTGTACGGACCTATGTCATGAGGCCGACCAAGTGGGGCAATGTTCCTCATTTTCCAATAGCCGTAATAATGATTCTTTGGCGTGAGTCCCATTCGTGAATCCCATGTAACGTATGTTATATTTTGTTGATAGCACCCTTGGATAAACTCTTCGGGATTGTCGCCTTCAATATCTCTTGTGTGAATAAAACAATCCTTCTGTTCCGGCGCCATTGTTTGTAGAATAATTGGCACTGTCGTAACCAATTTTTCACCTGGCTCCGCGTTGTTGAGATACCAGTCAACAAGATGCTTGAACTCTATATCCCGCTGCCCGTTACCAACCACTCGAACCAATATAAACTGGTTGGAAATGATCATTAATATCAGAAACGCTGCTACAACAAGATCGGGCCACAAATGTCTGGCTTTGTAAGCGAAGCCTTTTACCAGAACAATCAAGCAGATCGTACCCATTGTGACAAAAGGTACAGAGACAGACTGCTGGCTTGTAGATGTTAGCCTATACAAATATGGCGAAAGGGACCCAAACCAGCAAATTAAGAGCAGTAATAATACAGCCTGCAATGCAAATAAAAGCGATCTAGGCACCTTGTTATTTTTATTTATTAGTTCCCAAAGACTCTTGAAGCCAAACCAGCATATTAGCAATGCTATACAGAAAATAGTAACGTGGAACCGTGGAATTGGATAAGGATAATTCACATGGATCCAGAAATAGAACACAAAAAAGATAAGCAGCGCCAATATTTTCCACTGATGTCGGTACAACCCATAAATAGCGCCAAAGAAAAAACCACCTGCTGCAAGAACCTTGCTTGTTCCCCAAATAATTCTTGCAAGTGCCTAGCCACCGCCAACTGGTGGCATGAATAATGGGCGAAAACCTACCTGCCATAATAATTTCATATTCCTTATTATGCCAGTCCTGTTCTCGATTGGACCAGAGAATTGTTTTTTGTAATCATTGGAAAATATCTTCAGATAATGGGTCGGACCTTCTGACTGCCAGTTTAGAAGGGTTCCGGTCATCCAAATCATCAAAGGAACAGAAGCAAGAGCAGAATAAGCGAAAGCCCGAATTCGCTGCTGCTTACTTTCGCAATATATCATGTCCATCACAAATGCTGCTGCTATCAATGCTGCGCCTTCATAGCGGACCATCGTTGTTATTGAGGCAAAAACATAACATAAGTTTGACCGCCTGAACATAAAATAAAAAGTGGTCAGCACAGAAAACAGAAGCGTCACTTCCGCTATAGCTTCTGTTAGCAATTGCAGCATCCAAGGATTGATTATTGCTATAATAGCAAACCACAAGGCAGACTTGCCAATAATTCTTCGGCCAACCAACCATAACAGAACCGCAATCAAGGGATGCAGTATCGCATTCAACAATAAACCGCCGGTGAAATCAGGACTCTTTCCACCGACGATATGCCCCAAAAGCACTTGCATTATTCCTACAAGTGGGACTCTTTTGAAGCTTGAAGGGACCTGAAACGACAAAAGTTGATGACCAAGATTCGCAAAACAGTTGAAATCGAAATGAGGAACTGGCTGATGGCCAAAATAAAGAACGGAATGATATATTCCAAAGGCCAGTAAAAGTGCTACAAAAAACAAGTCAATATTTGTCTTCGAGGAAGCTATTTCCTGAAGCAGTTGTGGCGAACTGGTTAACTTGTGGTTTTTTCGTAATGATTTTTTTGGAAATCTTCTTCGCCTTGTTGAGGTTTGGTTCATTTCTATTTTTCCCAGGAGAGAATTGCAGGAGTATATTCCATAAAATGACTTAGCAATATCTGGTGTCTATTAGTTTTACTGTCAGTTTTTGGCCTACAATGTTATTCTGAGATTGGCCATTATAATTTTGGGCGTAGGTTTTATTGTGCCGGGTGCTTAAAAGGATTTTAGGATTGAGACGATTAAATTGCCGTCCGATCTACAAACCATTTTTAGAATTACAAGTAGCCCTATTGCGACAATTAAACATATAGCAAGAAGAAGCGAATGCGAAATAACACTTTCACATATTATTATAAATACTGTCAGCAGGCACATCGCGAAGAATAGTAAAAAGAACTTCAACAATGATATTGTAAAATTAAGATATTGCCTGCAAAAGTATGAGAAACAGATTAGAGCCACCACGAGTGAAATCGTAGTAGCAGATGCTGCACCGGCCGCTGCAAAAAAAGGAACCAAGAGGAAATTCATCATAAGATTAATACCCAATACAACACAGATAAGTTTCATGGCGTTTTCAGGCTTTCCAATGCTGGTTGAAGTCGCGCTTCCCAACATGGCAACTCCGGAGAATATTGCCACTCCGGGCAAAAGAAAATATAACGGTACCGCAGCACCAAGCATATTAGACTGTCCCGGATAGCATAGAGTTATCAGAGGCTTGATATACACGGCAATTGCCAGGCCAATGATAATGAATAAGGATGTTCCCAGTCTGTAGAGGACATCCATTGTTCTGTGCAGTTTCTCTTTTTCCCGGCAGGAATAGACTTGTACGATGAGAGGATTGGTGACTCTCTGAATAGCATTAGGTATCAGCAATAGGCCTTTCGCTATGGCTGAAGCGACTGAATATGTGCCCACTACAGAGGCATCCCAAAAAATACCGATGACCAGTATATCAACCCTGGCATTAAGGTCTCCAATTACGCCTGAAAGGGCTGCTTTCCAGCCAAAGGATATGAGTTGCTTTGCCCGTCCCACGGATGGCCTGACAAAACTATAAGTTTTGAAGCAAACTGTGAGAACCAGTATTGCAACAAGTAATTCAGCCAATATAAAACCAGCAGGAATAGTAACAAAGCTGGTTTTGCAGATTATCAAAACAGCCAAATAAAGTAAAATTGTTCCACCTCTGATTGCATTTACTCCTGCAATCAGGCGCATTCGGCGGTGGGCGTTTAGTATTCCGATGGTGGTTTTGTTGATCAGAAATAAAGGTAGAGCAAAAGAGAGAAGTTTTACCATGGCTTCAATTAGCGGCTCCTGAAAAGCTGCAGCTGCCAGCGGAGCAGTAACAAAACATATGCTACCCCCTAAAATTCCCAAAACAAAACTACTTAAAAGTGCCGTATAAACGACACTTGATATGTGTTCCTTATTTGCGTCGGAAGCGGCAACTTTGTAAAGTACCGCGCTGTGAATGCCAATGTTTGACAAAACTGAGCCGATTAAATATAAAGAAATGCTCAGTGAGAATATGCCAAGGCCATTGCTTCCCCAATAATTACCGATTACAAGCAGGTGCACAATTCCAAAAATGGAATTGAGTATTGCCGTAATCACAGCCCAAACCGAATCGTTGATGAGACGTTTTCGTGATATATCAACGATAAATACTTGCTCCTTCCCCACCTTATTGTTATGTCTCGTAAACACGAACTTAGTTATCAAGCGTGTAAGCTAAATCTATTTTAATGTTACCAACTCAGGAATCTCTTTATGTGGAAGTATTTGGTACTTCGTATTTTTCCATTAGGTTGATCGTTGACAAAACAGATAGCTGTTGCAGTACTACAAAAGCGATCGAATGGAAACAAGAAAAACAGAACACCAGCAAGTGCTTTTCCAACAATAGATTTCCCGAAAATGAAACGGGGATAATTTGCTGGCCAGACATCATTAAAGCCGACATTTAACAATGCTTGATTTAGCTTAGAGGGTGTCATCAAATTTATGTGCTCCGGATGTTCTTTGCCATTGGGGCCTGGGCAGAATTTGCAGGGACTATTATTCGTCTTCAAAGAGCTTAACATCCGGTCCCCGAGTTAATAGGACTCCTGAACTTAAAACACGGCGTATATTATCCACCTCCTCTTTTCCATAAATTGTTCCTATTGGGCGTTCTCTAATAGCTCTATTCATAATTTTCTTCCTCGTAAAATCAGAGTAGTCAGCACACTATTATATGAACATGTCATAGCCAAAAGTGATAGAAGTCTTGTTCTTTTTCAAGATGATAGCCGACCTTCTCGTACATCGTACATGCAGTAATGTTGGCTTCCTGAGTTTCAGCTTGGACATATTTATAGTTATTTAAAATATACCACCTATGAGCTGAACTTATTAAGATTTTGCCTAACCCTCTACCTCTCATATCACTTCTAACAACGATGTATACTATATTCCCCCTTCCGTTCTTTTCGCCCAAAGCAATGAATCCGACAATTCGGCCAGTTTTTTTAATAACTAACACCGTCTTTGCAATTTTCTTATTTGTAGAGTTTGCTATCCATAATTTATGCATCTTTTCATATTGCTTTTTGCTGATATTAGGGTCAATATAAAAGCGTGAGTATATACCCCCCTCTGTAATAAGATTTTCTAGTTCATCATTGGGTTTATTGTTTTCATACAATTCTACTGTATTTGAAAATGTTCGATATTCTCTTATTAGTGCCTAAAGATTCACAAGGTAAATCACCTTCTTTTCAACTAAAGTGCCTCCCAAACTTTTTATGACTTTTTGGAAATTTTTGTCAATGCGATTAGAAGCCCAGTATACTAAGGGAATTCCTTTTCGCTTTAGCTCTGTTAGAATTTTTTTAAGGCTATCATATTTAAGATCGCCAGGTATTATCTTTGCTACCGAAAATCCAAAAAAATGATTGTCCCAGCTAAGAATTTTGTAGCTGTTCATTTAATCACCTCTGGTGATTTAAGAGCAATAAAATATTAGACTCTTACTTTTAGTTGCTCGTAAAATTGAATTAATTGCAAAATATGATTTTTGCATGAGAATTGCTCACGATATGTCAATACATTGGCTCGGTAAATCTAGCGAAGATTCAATGCCCTATGGGGAATAATTGATTTATCATTTTCTATAATAAAACCAATATTTACATCTATTGCTTTTTTTGCGTCATAAGGCACACCTTCATTTACAATGATAGGTAATCCTGCTTCCAGATAGGTAGCGAATTTGTTTCCCGTGGCTGTCCTCGTTTTTTCCTGCTTCAATGAACTGTTATCATGCCATGCAACGTCCAAAGCGAAATCATATTTGCCAATTTCTTTTTGGATTTCCCATGGTTTTTTGGGCTTATGAAAATGAAAAAAGGGAAGTTTCTTTGCAAGTTCCTTATATCCATTTGCAGCTACGGTTTGTCCTGGGCTCGGATAAATATGAAAATGTATTCTTTGATTATTAAGGTTTTGAGCAAAATCAAAAAACTTTGAGTGAACCGTTCCATCAGGCATACATTTGCCGTGTACACCGCCGGCATAAACCAAGTGTGGCCTCCCATCTGTCGTCCGTACAGATTCATGAGGCTCTACGAACCAATCCTCAAGTGCATAATCAGGGTAAATGAGGGTGGGACGGGTTACATTTAATATGGATTTTACATAATTAATTTCAGTCGTTTTGGAAATCACACCCTGGGCATTTTCATAGCAATACTTTTCATCCTCGATTTGTTGTCTCATGTCGTACATACGACTATTAGAATCATTTTCGTAGCCAGCACCACGTGCCACAAGGTATGAATCATACTGGTCAAATATAATGGGCCAAGGCAGGTTCATTTCTATCAGCCTTCGGCAGATGTTTGCAGGAGGACTGCTTACGTGTATTGCGAGAATATCCGATTTAAAGCCTATCGACTTAATCTTTCTTACCATACTACTCATGTTGATGAGTGGGTGAATTTCATCAAATGCCGGTCGCATAAGATTTCGGTCGATAACTTTCGTGAAGAAGATGGTGTAATACTCTCCGGAATTTCGGAGTGCTTTTGCCTCTTTAAATAGTCGTATATCGGAAATGGCACGTACGAAAACAATTATCTTTTTGCCTTTAGGATTGCCCTCGTTACGGAAAGTAACTGTGTCAGCAAAATGTAACCCCCAGTTCCCTAGTGCACTTGTGACAAATCCTCTTCGGTGCCAAAGCTTTGAAATAATAGCCGTTCTTTCTGTTAGACTCCACAAGACTCGTTTTATTTTGTGTGTTAATGATTGAACGTACAAACGAAGAGGGTACTTGTAGAAATGTGTTATAAAATATTTTCTTGCTTGACTTTGCCATCTGCGTTTTTCACGTAATACTTCGGTCTTGTATTTCACAAATCCATTTGCCGAAACACAAAACTTGTCTTTATCAGACAAACGAATTATTTTGGATAAAAGTTTTTCTTGCTCTTGACCATGCAGGATTTCCGGCTGGTAACAGTCATTTATATAAATAGGAGTTGTGCTATAGTCGATAATACCTTTTTTTGATACGTCAATGCGGAGAATAATACTTTCTCTCATTTTCTTCTGCCAATAATCAAAGATAAAATTACCCAAACTGTATGCAATTAGGCCTTTCTTATAGCTTTCTATACCCTGCAAACAATGAGGATGATGACCTAAAATAATATTCACGCCCGTATCTACAAGTTTGTGGGCCAATTTTATTTGTTCAGGAGATGGGCGTTGAATATACTCATCCCCCCAGTGCAAGGAAACAATAATTATATCAGCTTTTTCGGATAAAGCCTTCACATCTTCAAAAATTCCCTCTGAAGAACCAACCTGAGCATATAGAGGTCTATAGGATGATTTAGTCTCTTGGAATGAATAACCTAAAAACCCGAATAAAACGCCTTTTCTTCTTATTACCTGTGGAATACAATTGTGTGAGGTACCTAATAACCCAACAGGCTTTATACCATTCGCATTTAGTATATCTACTGTCTCAATAAATGCATCAGGACCATGTTCCATGGAATGGTTATTAGCAAGCGATAATACATTGAAGCCTGCTATCTTCAAACCCTTAACACTATTTGGACTTGCTCTTAATTGTAAAGAACATAGGCTATTTCTCAGGTTTTTGGCCGATAGGACTGCTTCCAAATTACCAAACGAAATATCCGCGTCTCGTAAGAATGGTGCAACCCTGTCAAAGAGAAATTCACTTCCCATCTTTTTAGCAACAGAATTAACACCATGCCCGATTCTAACTGGATGATCGCCCATCATAATATCCCCTACCGCCATGATAGTGATTTTATCTTTGTTTGGCATACTAATTACGATAATACTCTTGCTTTAGAAACAACGAATCTTCTTTTGCCCGATTGGGTAGGTGGAATGGTGTCAACAATATCGACATTTATATAGATTTTACAGCCGGCACCAGACCTAATCTTTTGTTTTATCTGTCTTAAAATTCTATCGTTGAAGTTCTTGCTAACACACAGCTTTAACCTTATTTCATCTGTGCCTGTTTGTTCCACTTGGAATTGGTTAACTTCATCGTAAAATTCAAACAATCCTGTAAAAAAATGGACTATCAGATAATTCTCGTTTGACAGATAAATGATGTCAGTGTCTCTTCCCTGTGGCTGTTCCATCATAGCCAGTCTACGTCCACAATCACAGTTCCCTGTTTTTAAAACTCCTATATCTTGAATTGCATAACGAATAAAGGGCATACAAAAATTGTTTAGGTCTGTAACAATAATATTGCCCAACTGGTCTGTTTTGGCACTATTACCATCATCGTCAAGAAATTCTAAGATCACATTATTGTCGTCTATGTGGTAACTTCCTTTTTCGCACTGTCCGGAAATACTAATCCCCTCTCCTCCGTAAGTGTCAAAAACTTTTGTGTTAAAAACCTTCTCGATTTTTTTTCTGTAATGTGGGAAAAGAATATCACCTGTGGTAATCACTGATCTAACGAAATCAAAATGCTGACCGGCTTTGTCCAGGTAATCGGCAATTATGTAAAGTGCACCCGCATACCCACGAACAAGCTTTGGTTTGTAACGTTCAAGAGTTTGCCGGCTTTTCATTAAGCTTTCTTTGTTGAACTCGAACAGACTGATATAGTTACAGCGGGATGCAAAATCCCATATCTTGTCTTTTAGCGAATTTCTTTCCCATAAACTGACTCTCAACCAGCTTTGTCCAAATTCATATCCCGCCCACTTCCAAAAGCGAAACATTGATGCCAGACGCCAACTGTAGTGATGTTTACCTGAATAATACCTTAAGGGCTCCCCCGTAGAACCGCTGCTGTGCTGTTCAATAAATCTTCTTACGGGAAAGTTTCCCGCAAGCATACTATTGAGGTTTTTTCTGATATCGTCTTTGCTTAATACAGGAAGTTTCGATAAATCATCTCTTGTTCTTATATCGGCTGGCTTCAATTTCAGTTTGCTAAATAACTCCCGCCAATAGGGAACATTTTCATAACTGTGTTTAATCAATTTGTTTAGTCTACTATCCTGGTTGGCTTTAATAGCTTCTACCGTCCACCATTGTTTCCGCTCTAATTCTTTTAGACTCTTCATGATATGTGTGCCAAAAATCATATCACCAACAGGGTAAACTATCCTACTTGCAATATATGGGTATATGGACATTGATTTCCTCGATTAATAACTTCAGATATCACAAAACATGCTCTTTTATTTAAGGATGATTGCCCAAGCTGCTGAATCGTCTCAAAGATATAACTGGTCACGTCAATTTTTTTTGAGTAAACTTCTGGCTTTCAAATTACTCTTACATATAAATCGGTTATGCTTCCATTGCTACAAAACGACCGCTGCCGTATTAGACGGTATGCTCTCACCACCGACATTAACAGCCTTTACGCGGTATTCCAGTTGTGGCCTGCGAGGGTGACCGGGAGGGCCGCATGGGTTCCATAACCTGCTATCATGCTCATCACCAGGGCTGATACATCCACTTCTGCTTTAGGAAATTGTGCCATTTTTTGTAACCTCCTTAGAATAAAAGATTTGCGTTTTATTTGTTTGCTTTAATTAACCATTGAATCTCATTTCTTGGCCATAAAGTGAACCAGCTTAGCCACAAAGCAAATTGGCTTAATCGAAAAGCGAATTGATTTGTTGATAAAGTAAATATCCCTACTTGCTTAGAAGACTGACTTCGCCACAAAGTGGATTGACGTAACAGTTGTTTAGATTGTCCTTATGACCCTTCTTTCGCTATCTTCATTTTTGTGCCCAAACGATAAAAAACCTAATCCCTCTTAATGTATGTTGCTAACCGTGCTGGTTAAATCAAAAATCATATAGGGGACCATACCTGCTTTTAAAAATTTACCATCCTTAGTTTTTTCACCTAGCTCACCGGCTATATATTCATATTGGTATCGTTTTCTAAGTTGATTACTAAGTTGTGTAAGATGTGCTGATACTTTGGCGTTATAGTGTGCCAATGGCATTAGGTAATACGGGCATTTCCCCTCTTTCGCATATTCTTCAATTTCGATTAAAGTTCTTGCCGGAACAATATCCCTATCAAGGTACCAGGCAATCTCAGGTCTGTAAAATGCTCCCTTTGATTTATGTTGATTAACAATAAAATCCTCAAAGCTCAACAAGTCTTTATCAGGGGGTATCTTTTGATTAAGCATTTTGAACATTCGTATCTTGCTCGGTGCCTGCCATCTAATTGCATAATAATAATTAGTGCCCGTAATACAAAAACCTGTGAAAAGCCCCAATAAAAGCAATATTGTGACGACAGCTAGCTTAAAATTAATTCTTTTCACAAAATCGAAAACCAGCATCACAAAAAGTGCTGCAGCAATCGCAACAAATGGGTCAAACGGATGAAGCCATGTCTGATGTTTCCACAAGCAACCTCGTAACGCAAATAACTGCGAAACAGCAGGGACGATGAATAGCCAGAACTGAGGGAACTGACATTTAAACCTGCCTGTTTGTGTGTCCTTAGGACCGACAAACACAAAAACCTGGCCGATGGTTATATAAGCCAGAGCTGCCAGGACTACTGGCATGGTATAATTTGTCAGCGAATGTTTCCATAATGTTTCGAACCACATCTGCCAGTCAAATTTTGCTGTAGCAGCGGCGACTTCGGCATTACCTGCCCGCCATTTATATAGCTCTATAATTTTGCTTATATCCCAACCATAACCTGCCGCCATAATGGTAAAGGTTACTGCCATGGATGAAAATGGTGCGATTATCATTATTGCAATAAGTGACCAGTCCGGCCAACGCCTGTGCTTAAGACAGCGGCAGACATAGTGTAGGCCTATAGCAAATGCATAGAAAAATCCTGTCCAGGTGATTTGCAGACCAAGAAACAAACAGGCTGCTAAACCTATTTTATGACGCAATGAAGGAGTTGGGTTGCCTTTTAGCGCATTAATTAGAACCAAATAAAACCATATTGCAGAAAAGCAAAGTATTGTGGTCCATCCCCCTGTACTAAAATAGCCTGTAATTGGAAAAATTGCCAATATGAGTCCTGAAAGTAACGCAGTTTTCTCATCAATAAGCCCTTTGAGTATTTTTAGAAACAGCAGCATCACAATTATGGAGCAAAATATACCAACAACACGAAAAGTCCATTCGTGTATCCCCAAAATGCTGCCGTATAACCAATTAAGAATACCTCCAAGCTGTGGATGGTCAAAATACCTTTTGGGGCTTTTGGTTGGTGGATATCCTACCGCCCAAGTAGAGACCCCCTTGGTGTAGCAAAGACCATATTTAATATGAACTCGTGTTTGCCACGCTCCACTCGCTTGTCCCCAACTATGCAGGCCAGTAAATGGACGGGTTATATCCCGAGCTAATATAGACACCAGCAATACACAAAGCAATACTGCGCAAAACCAAAAGTAAGAATTACTATTTGATTGGTTTAAGCTATCATTTTTTTTCATAAACTATTCCAACTGTAATACATCTTGCTTGGCTAAAGAATCAAAGATGATATTGACGATTCGTTTTGCTGCGTTCCCGTCCCACAATTCTGGAGGTGAATATACCAACGTATCGAAATTTTTTGCCCAAGCCAGAGCAGAGATAATAGCAGACATATTCAATCCTGTGATACGGTTAGTTCCCTGTTCTACAGTTAAAGGACGTTCCGTGTTTTCACGCAATGTAATGCATGGAATTCCCAGCCAAGTAGTTTCCTCCTGAATTCCACCCGAGTCAGTCAGAACATAACTGGAATGAATCATCAGATTCATAAAATCGAAATACCCGAGAGGTTCAATAATGCTGAGATTCTCTATTGATCCGAATTCACTCTTTAAGCCAAACTTTTCTATGTTTGCGCGTGTTCTTGGATGGGCAGGAAAGACCAGTTTATCACGTGAGGCCGCCTCGTGCAGCACGGCTAGTGACCGGCGTATGTTTGCCTCTGTGTCCACATTTGACGGACGGTGAAGGGTAACAAGACCAAACATTTCTCCTTCCAGACCCATTTTTTTTGTTGTATCATTTCTGCGAATTTCCCAGAGGTTATGCTTTAAAGAATCAATCATCAGGTTGCCAACAAGGTGAACGTATTTTCTATCAATACCCTCAGCAGTAAGATTTGCCAATCCCGATGGCTCGCTAACAAACAGAAGGTCAGAGATCTGATCTGTCAGGATTCTGTTTATCTCCTCTGGCATTTTCCTGTCAAAACTACGTAAGCCGGCTTCAACATGGGCGACCGGAATTCTCAGCTTTACCGATGCTAGTGCTGCTGCGATTGTAGGGTTAACGTCGCCGACCACTATGACAATATTAGGACGATGCTTCATTATAATCTCTTCAAAACCAATCAAAACTTGGGCAGTCTGGTAACCGTGTGTTCCTGATCCTGCTTTCAGAAAAAAATCTGGTTGGGGAAGTCCTAAATTCTTGAAGAACACCTCAGACATGACATAGTCATAGTGTTGCCCAGTGTGAATAAGCCGGAGTTTCACATGGCCGTTTCTACGCTTAAACGCATGCCAGAGGGGAGCTATTTTCACAAAATTAGGCCGAGCGCCAGCGACCATATAAATAGTTGGAGGTTTAGGCATAAGTGTCCCCTCACTCGACACACTTATTGAAAAACTTGATAACCCAGTCGGTTAAATCAACACATTCATTTAGCATTACTTGACGTTTTTGTTGCCACGTTTGCTTAAGATCACGCTGCGAAAGCCAATTATTGATTTGGGTAAGCAATTTTCCAAAGTCGCTAGGAACAATGCCAACCGTAAGGCCGTACTTATGCTCCAATTCTTCTAGGTATGCCAAACGCCCTACAAAGCTATTACACCGTATACTAGGAGTACCAAGTGCTGCAGCTTCAGCAATCATCGTCTGGCTGTCACCAATAACCATATCAGCTGCAGATATCACATCAAAAATCCTACTAACATCGACTTTCAATAAATGATTTTCCAGTTTTTTATCAATAACCCTTTCAGAACTTATAAAAACCTTACCATGCTGTTTAAGTTCATCAACAAGCTTTAATGCCTGGCCAGTACTTAATCCCTTCTGGCCTATATCATGATGTGCCGTTAAAGATACAAGTCTAATTAAAAAAAACTTCTCATCTTCTCTTAAGCCTAAATCTTTTTTTATTGACTTGTCTGGCTGAAACACAGAAGGATGAAGATATGCAAGTTCATGATATCCATGATATTTAAGATGTTTGTTGCCATAATCCTCTTTATTTAGGCTGTCTGGGGTAACGATATAGTCAGATAAAGGATAAACAAATTTTTTAAAAATCGGAATGACATTCGCATCATCCTCAGAAAAAATCATAGATTTAGAGGATGTCAAGCGTGCAACATAAGGAGCTACTAATGATGTGCCAATTATAAAATCAACTTTTGTTTTTTTGGCTAGAGAATAAATTATCTTAAAAGCTTTGATGTTTTGAATAAGCTTTGCAAATAAACTTTTGCCCTCAGTTGTGACCAATTTATAATCCAAGCTCGACTTATTTAATAAATCGATCAGGCAGTCTTTTTCTCTGGCAACTATCTCAACGCCATGCCCCGATTTTATAAAATAATAGATGACATTTTTAAATAGATGAAAATGTGCCGGGTGACCTAGATCAAATATTACTCTCATGTCAAATTATTTCAAATCCTTATTAGCTTCCATGTCAAACCACATCGCAAAAAGTGTAAATAATGAACTGCTCATAAACGTAAACATGGCAGCCAAAGCATTAATTGATGGAATACCTCCTGTGATTCTCCAAACATAAAAAAGTCTGATAAATAAAATAAAACTTAATAACCCAAAAGTAAAACCGAGAAAATAGAAAAAGATCAGGGGATGAAAATCACGAATGATATACTTTTCCTTCATTCTATACAGAAAACATTTCAAGAGCAGCCAGGATATTTTGGGTATGACTTCGTAGAGTCTGATTCCGGATTCTTCGCCGATATTGTAAACGGGTTTGACAGGAACGTCACAAACCTTTAGATTAAAGATATTTAGTTTAACCAGAATATCATTAGGCATGCCATAGCCTTTGTATATTTTATCAATGTCTATTAACTCAAGAGCGCCCAAATTAATAACAGTATATCCTGTTTGTGAATCTGCGATATGCCAGTATCCTGATGCAATTTTAGTAAGTAGCGAAAGAAATGAATTTCCCATATAACGAACCTTAGGAATCATATTCCATGCATTATCCGTAAAGAGTCTGTTGCCCCTTGAATAGTCCACTTGACCATTAACAACAGGATCAAGCAAGGCCGGCAAATCAGAAGGATCCATTTGCGCATCGCCTGCCATTACGACAGTAGCATCCATTTTGTTATTTAACGCCCACTTATAACCACTCGCTATAGCGCCACCAACGCCTTCATTTTCACTATGTTCGATTAGAACAAGTTTGTTCTCAAATTCAGATTGACAGCTTCGAAGAACATCTGCCGTTTTGTCTGTGCTTTTGTCATCTACTACTACAATCTTGTCCACATAACCCGGCATGGTTTGTAAAACTTTCCTAATAAGTTTTTCTTCATTATATGCAGGGGTAACAACACAAATAGTTTTGCTCTTGTACATTATCAAACTCCATAATATTCATCTAACACACTTCTTTAAGCTTTTTACACACTAATGATTGCTCCTCCCTGCAAAGCAAAGGCCCTATAGGTAAATTCAAAACCTGCTGTGTAGCTTTTTCCGTATGCTCAAGTCTTCCTGCAATTATAGCTCTGCCTTTGAAAGCTTTCATTTTGTGTAATGGCAAAGGGTAATATATAGAGGTGCAGATACCTTCCTCTGTAAATACTTTCTGGATTTCTTGTCTTCTGCTAGCAGAAACCCTTATGGTGTATTGATGATAGATGTGATAAGCATCAGAGAAGACTTTGGGGCAGGTTAGTCCAGAAATTCCAGAAAGTGTCGAGGTGTAAACTTCAGCTGCTCTTCTTCTTCTGTCATTAAATTCGTCAATATATTTTAATTTTGCAAGTAATATTGCCGCTTGAATTGTATCAAGCCGCGAATTATACCCGATATGTGTAGCATTATATTTGTCTTTGCCGCCATGCTTGAGGAGCATTCGCGCAATTTCAGCTATTTGCCCATCATTTGTGGCTATCATTCCACCGTCACCAAAACCACCGAGATTTTTACTGGGGAAAAAACTAAAGGCTCCGGCATCTCCAATTGAACCAACCTTTTTGTCCTGCCATCTTGCACCGAAGGCTTGTGCTGAATCTTCTACAATAAACAGGTTATATCGCTTCGCGATTTTCCTTAGCTCATCCATGTTACAGGATTGCCCGTAAAGATGAACCGGAAGGATACCAACAACATTATTGGGAACATTGCTGGATAAACATTCTCGAATCTTGGAAGTATCTATGTTATAGGTGTCAGGGTCTATATCTACAAAAACAGGTGTTGCACCAGCCCTGAGAATAGCATCGCCCGTTGCAGTAAATGTAAATGGAGTAGTTATTATTTTATCTGAAGTATTAAAATATTCCCGACCATTTAGTTTTATTGCTAAAGTTCTTAATGCGATTAGCAATGCGTCTGTCCCGCAAGCCACGCCAATACAATGCTTGACCTCTAAATATTCAGCTATTTTTTGCTCAAGTGTTTTAAGTTCGGGACCGAGTATCCAATTCTGATGTTGGAAGCATTTTTCAACATGGGAGTCGATGTCGCGTTTCATATATTCATATTCAAGCTTTAAATTAAGCATCGGCACCTGTTTCATTGCATTTTCTCCAATGATGTTAACTTGTCATTTTGCAGGTGATATTCGCACTTGCAATTTTCACACTTTGCTATGTTATTGGCGTCAAAGGTTTTTAGTTTCGTTCCGCATTTGCAAATCCATCCTATTTGTCTGGCAGGAACGCCAACCACTAGCGCGTAATCTTCAATGTCTTTTTTGACTACCGCTCCGGCCCCAACAAGAGCATACTTTCCGATGGTTGTGCCGCAAACTATAGTGGCGTTGGCTCCTATTGTCGCTCCTCGTTTCACTAATGTAGGCAGGAATTCGCGTTTTCTTTCGATGAATGCACGAGGGTTATATACATTGGTAAAAACACAGCTTGGCCCGCAAAAAACCTTGGCCTCCAAGGTTACAGAACTGTATATCGAAACATTATTTTGTATTTTGCATCCGTCTCCGATTTCCACTCCTGGCCCCACGTGAACGTTCTGACCCAATACACACCGTTTTCCAATCTTCACATCCTTCATTATGTGCGAAAAATGCCAGATATTGGTTCCTTTACCGATTTCCGCACTATCATCAACTATGCTGGTTTCGTGGACAGAATAGTCCGATTTTGGGGGTTGGTTTTTGTCCTCTTTTCTGGAACAAACTTGACAGTGCTTTAGCAGGGGATGGTAATCACCCCTCAAGCCAACCGGTATTGTATTGCGAATTTCGGAAACTATTTCTACTGAACTGCGGACATCTTTTAAACCAAAGCCATTTCCTGTGAGGATTTGCCTGTAACTTTCGGTATGAAGGTTTGTAAAACCATCGGTAAAATCTATCTCTTTGCCATCTATCATAAGAGAACGATAGGTCATTGGCTCTCCAGGTTTCGGTACAAATGGCAGGTCATTGCTGTTAAGCGACAAAAACCATCTCACACGGGCACGTTCAAGTTCCAGAAAACCACCGGCTCTGGTTGGCTCATAGACATGCACAATGTTTTTTTTCACACGACCAAATATCCATGATAAAATGTCAAAGAAATGAATTCCTATATTATGAGCGATACCACCTGATTTACTTGCCACACTCTTCCATGAGGTCATATACCAATGACCACGCGAAGTAATATAGGTTAGGTCAATATCAAAAACCTTATTGTCAGGTGCTTTGGCAATGTGCTCCCTCAAAGCCTTGACGGCAGGATGAAGTCTAAGCTGTAAAATGGTATTTATGTTTTTTCCTGTTTCCTTTGCGATATCTTCAAGTGCGGTTATATTCCAGGGATTGAGCACCAAAGGTTTTTCGCAGATTGCATCAGCCCCAATTCTTAATGCAAATCTGACATGTGCATCATGAAGGTAGTTTGGCGAACATATTGAAACATAATCAACATGCTGACCATTATTTCGCCTGAGCTTTTCAAGATGTCGATCAAAACGTTCAAATTCCGTAAAGAAATCGGCATCAGGAAAATATGAATCAAGTACACCTACAGAATCATTTTTATCCAGAGCGGCTACCAATATATTGCCGGTTTCCTTGATAGCCTTCATGTGCCGCGGGGCAATATAACCACCAACGCCTATTAAAACAAATCTTTTCATTTAAACAGTCTCTTTCTGAAACATCCTAACGTAGTAACCATAACTGCTAATTTAACAGGAAGGGTTTTTGGAAGATTTTACTTCTCATAGAAAAATGATACGGGAAACGCTTTATTACTGTGGACAAAATGTTCCATAAAACAATTGCCTGATATGAAGGCAGTAACTGTGCTGCTGTAATGTTCGTATACTAGAAAGTTTTCATTACCGGTATAATATCTGAGGATGTGTACGATACCACGATTAGAAGCCCCTACTTGAAGAACCTTATTGCTAGTATTCCCACTGATAACTCTGTTCAAAGGTTCTGTAAATACTACTTTCTCACTCTTAACATTAATAAGAAAAACAGTTGAATCGTTTATTATCCCCGCCACATGTGTTCCATCTTGTGAGCTTGCCGCATCAATCTCAAAAAACTCTTCTATCGATACTAACTTGACTCTGCTATAAACTTGGCACCAGATGTCCTCAAGGCTAAACTCAAAATCATCGATGGTCGGCGGATTAATATCCCCGATATCCAGTTGAAAGTCATTGCTGTTTTGATGATAATCAATAACTGAAAAGGAGATTCTTTGGCTCGTCTTATAATATTCCCAGTCAGGGCCGAACTCTTCAGGATATTCATACTCAGAGGTAAAAATTGCAATCTTCGTTCCCGCACACGGCAACACCCTCTCTATATTGAGATTTCGCCCAAAGAACAACTCCTCACAAATCTTATTTTCATCTTTGTCATAAACTACCAATATGGATTTACACCACATTATTATTTAACAGCAGGAGTATGCTCGGAGGCATCATAATTTTGATTGCCCATAGACTGACGATTCTCATTAACTCAAGCTTCAGTACGTCGCGATGGAGAAGAATGCCGCGCAGCAAGACCAAAGTTAAAAAAACAATTCAAAGATGTGTGAAGTAGTGCGCGAACTACTTTTTTTGTTCTCGAAGCTTGTACCAATTGTATATTCTCATTACCTCCTAGAATTTAGCACGGTTCTACGTCGCAACAATTAACCTCGGCCAGTACAGTCTGTCCAAGTATGCTAATGTTGACGGCTAAATGGTCTTGACCCTTCATTCGCACAAGACGTCCTTCTGTTCCACACAAAGGGCCTGCCTTAACTCTGACAAGCTGACCATTTTGAAATCCACATACAACATTTAGTTTGGCCCTGTTTGCTAACATGTTCGCCACAGCTTTAATGTCCTTGTTAGCCACAGGGGTAGGCCCTTTTCCATCCCCCAGAATTCGGGTTACTCCTCGTGTACAGATCACCTTCCAAAATTCTTCCTGTGTAGGGACGATTTTGACAAACAGGTAATTTTTGAATAACGGCTCCTGAATGGTTCTGATTCGGTCGGACCAGCGGCGCTTCTTTCTAATGAGGGGCAAATAATAACAGATACTCTGAAACACAAAAGACTGTGCTACAACCCGCTCTCGACAATTGTAAGTTTGCACTGCGTACCATTTCAGATTACTATATTTCGTATCCTGACACCGTATCTCCCACGGTTTTATTTCTGTGTCATTACACGATTCGCAGATGGTTTTTGTTTCTAATTGCCGTGCATGCATCTGCATGAGTGCCCTGCCAGTCCCACCACAAGCTTTCCTTATAGACCTTTGACCTGCCTGTCCCATAGGCAAGCAAATTTATATGCTTATACTTTTTCAGATTTCCTGTACTGTGTCTGAAAATATCTTACGTACTTGGCTTCTTAGTTGGCCGCAGTAAAGTCATAAAAAGGTAGCCTTCTAAAAATACGTTAATAATATCTCCCCAGCAGCGAATAAAAACGAGTAAATCTTTAGTAAAATCTTGATGGACAATAAGCACAGGAAAATTTAACCACACGTCACGAGTATGTGCTTATAGGCTTGCCGTAGACAACCTTGACCGCACACTGTGTTCCTCTGCAATTTAAATCTACTGCCACTACCCGCACATTCACGGGAAATAAACGACATTGTTACTTTGAGCATTGGGAGTACGAGAGTTCTGGCTGAACCTAATCTGTTTCTCGTAACGTGAGCGTGTGTTTTTTGTCTGATTTAATAAGCTGGAGTTGATATAGTTATTGTATTCCCTTCAAGCGAAAAATGGGATAGGTATAAGATTGTAGAGGTTTAGACTTCAAGCAGTTTCCTACCCCCAGGAAACTGCTTGAAGTGCGCCAAGCAAAGCTGGTGCAAGCAAGCTGGCTAATCCAGCCTGGCCAAAGCCTAACCAGCAGGCCAGAACAGAACTTTGCGCATATGGAGGTAACGAAATATGTGGAGCCAAAGG
>Ga0114922_10001465_pt1 | contig 22515 bp, 8 predicted proteins | sample AartaG_FD_100975 | JGI IMG/M metagenome (GOLD analysis project Ga0114922, IMG submission 100975) | Deep subsurface microbial communities from Aarhus Bay to uncover new lineages of life (NeLLi) - Aarhus_00045 metaG | ecosystem: Environmental > Aquatic > Marine > Oceanic > Sediment | place: Aarhus... | reverse complement strand
TGTTTCGTGCCGCCTACCAGCAGACTGTTGGTTCGGATATCCACCGTGACGGTCAGGGCCACGTCCTCGGCCGACCCGATGACGGCGGCGGTCCCGTTCTCGCCGCCCTCGTCCGGGACGAGCGTGTACTCAATGGCCTGCTTGCCGCCGGCGACTGCGGTCGTCTGTTCCATCCGGAACAGTTCGTTGAGCACCGTGGCCATGGCCCGGGCGTCGGAGTTGACGAGCGTGAAGACGCGGATCTCGGCCGTCCGCGGGCTGGTTGAGTCCATGGCGTTGATGAGACTTTCCAGGAGCGGCATGTTCTCCAGGGGCGCCGAGATGACCAGCGAGTTCGACCGCCGGTCGGGTGTAATCAGCACGCCTTCCTGGAGGGCGGACGTGATCAGTTTGCCGCCGTCATCTGAATGCGTGACGAACTGCAGCAACGCCTGGCGATTCGGACTGGTCACGGTCAGGGCCGTGGGTTTCTGGTTCAGCGCGTCGTTGAGGATGGCGGCCAGTTCCGTCGCGTCGGCGTTTTCGAGGGTGAAGACACGGATCTCGGTGACGCGCGGCACGGTGTCGCTATCGAGTTCCTTGACCAGTTCGCCGACGCGTTTGATGTCCGACGGGCCGGCCTGGACAACGACGGCGTTGATCCGCTCATCGACGCTGATGCCGACGGTCGGGCCCGCCGCCGCCCCCGGCAACTGGTAAAGGCTCGTCAGCGTACCGGCCACCTGGGTCGCATCGGCCTTGGCGAGCGGGAAGATCTGGACCGTGGTGCCCGGCCTGTCGGGTTCGGCGTCAAGACGGGCGACGAGCGACTCGACCAGTTTCATGTCTTCGGGGGTGGCCGACACGATCAGCGAGTTTGTCCGGGCTTCGGTCACGACCATCACGGGGTCGCTCGGTTCGCCGCGCGTCGCCCGTTGCGCGAACAGTTGCTCGATCGTCGGCTGGAGCACGGTGGCGGTGGCCTGCTGGAGATGGAAGATGCGGAACTCGTTGGCGGCCAGGACCTGGTCGGTGTCGAGTTCGCGGATCATCGCCTCGATGGCGTTGAAACTTTCGCGGCTGCCGGCCACCAGGAGCGTGTTGGTCCGGGGGTCGGAGATGACGCTGACGGGCAGCATCCGCCCGGTGCCTCCGGCGGCCTGTTCGGCGGCCCGTTTGGCGTCGAACAGTTGCTGGAGCGTCGGCGCCAGCCGTGTGGCGTTGGCGTTCTTCAGGGTGAACATCCGGAGGTCGCCGAGGACCGAGAAATCCTCGCTGGAGTCGATCTTGCGGATGATCTCCTCGAGGACGGCGAAGTCCTCTTTGCTGGCCGAGACGATCAGGGTGTTCGTCCGGATATCGACGGCAACGGAGACCTTCTCGCGGTCGGCCAGGGCCTGATTCGTGCCGGCCGCCAGCATGCCCGGTTTGTAGAGGCCCTGGGCGACCAGGCCCTGGAGCATCGTGGCGATGCGCTGGGCGTCGGAGTTCTCGAGCGGGTACATCCGAACGATACCGGTCTCCTCCGGCGGGGCCACGTCGACCTTCGCCAGCAGGCCCTTGATGAGCGTCAGGTTCTCCTTGCTCGCCGAGACGACGAGCGCGTTCGAGAGGACATCGACCTCGATGTCCACGCGGTCCTGCGGCACGGGCGTCTGGCCGGGCAGCGTCATGCTCTGCAGCCGCGCCGCGAACAGACGCTGAAGCGTCGGCCCGACGATGCCCGAATCGTTGTGTTCGAGCGGAATCACGACCAACTGGACCGACGGGTCCTTGAGTTCGACGTCGAGTTTCTTCAGCAGCCCCTGGATGACCTTCGTGTCGTCGGCGTTGGCCGCCACCAGCAGGGCGTTGACGCGGACGTCGGGCAAAATGATCGGCCGCTGACGCTGAACGTCGGTCGTGCGTGCGGCCTGGTAACGCTGGTCGAACAGGTTCTGCATGGTGGTGCCGATGGTCCCGGCGTTGGCGTGTTCGAGGGGGAAGAGTTGAATCTGGCCGCTGAGGGCCGGGCTGGCCCCGTCAAGTTGCTCGGCGAGGGACTTGGCGAGTTGGAACCCCTCGGCCGACCCGCCGATCAGGAGGCTGTTGCTCCGTGCGTCGGCCATAATAATGATGCGCAAGGCCTCCGCGTCGGCCGCACCGAGGGTCGCGAACCGCTGGACGCGGGCGTCCATCAGTTCCTGCAGGACGGGGCCGATGGTGATCGCCTCGGCGTTCTTGAGCGGCACGATGCGGATGTCGCGAAACTCAATCGGTTGCTTGGCGTCGAGACCCTTCAGCAGCGTGCCGATCATGGCGAAGGTCTTCTCGGAGGCCGAAAGAACCAGGGCGTTCGTCCGCGTATCGACCTGGACGGTCGGCACGTCTTCGGGGCGCGCGAACTCGGCGTTCGGGCCCGTGAAGAGGCCGTCGATCACGTTCTTCAGACGTGTGGCGTCGGCGTTGACGAGCGGGACGATCCGCACGACGTTCAGCGAGCCGGCGCCGGGTATGTCCATCGTCTTGATGACGTCGGCGATGAGCGGCATGACGTCGCTGCGGGCCGCCACGACGATGGCGCTTGTCGTGGGGTCGGCCTGGATGGTCAGCGCGGCGCGAGCCTTCGGGAGGTCGGTCTCCTGGCCGCCCTTCTTCTTCTCCAGGACCGTGCGAAGGCGCGTGACCTGTGTCTTGAGTCCTTCGCTGCCGGGCGTTGGCGTACTCTCGGTAAAGACGGCCTCGAGCATGGGGGCCAGGCGTGTCACGTCGGCGTACTGGAGGTGGAAGACGCGGACCTCGGTGACGATCTTGCCGGTGTCGCGGTCGAGGTCCTGGATGATGAGGTCGGCCAGGGCGAGCGATTCCTCCTGGCCGCTGAGCACGAGCGAGTTGGTCCGGAGGTCGGCCGAGACGCTCAGCGGATTGACGAGGGCCTTGCCGCTCACGCTGTCGGGTTCGGCCTTGCCTTCGACGCTGGTTCCCACTTTGCCACCCAGTTCCTGGCCCTGGGTGAAAATATCTTTGAGAATCTCGGTGACGGACTCGGCGTCGGCGTTCTTGAGGTGGACCACGCGGACCTTCGTACCCTCAACCAGGGGGAAGCGGTCCAGCAGGTCGACGATGGCCGCCATCGCCACCAGATTGTCGGGTGTCGAGGAGATGAGCAGCACGTTGGCGCCCTGCGTGTTGACCAGCGTCGGGTCGGCCGTGATCTTGATCGGCTTCGTGAGGTCGAGTTCGGGGATGATGCGTCCGTCGGCGCTGCGGACCTTGAGCAGGCGGACCTGTTCCTGGATGGCCCGGGCCTCGGGCGTCACCTGGGCGGCCGTACTCGGCCGCAGCATGTCGGTCAGCACGGTGGCCAGCCGCGTGGCGTCGGCGTGCTTGAGTGGAATGATGAGCACTTCGGCCTCGGCGTAGGCGGGTTTCCGGTCGAGCGTCTTGATGATCTTCTCGACTTGGTCGAACACCGGGCCGCGCGCGGTCACGATGATCGACCGCGTCCGCTCGTCGGCCTCGGCGCTGATCGGCTCGTCGGGCCGGGTCTTCTGGACCTGGGCAAGCATCTGCTGCAGAACGGGCATGATTTTCGTCGGCTGGGCGTTTTCGAGCGGGTAGATGCGGAACTCCAGTTGCGGGGCGATCTCCTCCTTGTCGAGTTGCTCGATGAGGTGTTCGACTTCCTCCAGTTTCGCAGCCGCCGCCGACACGACCACCGCGTTCGTATCGGGCAGCGCCGTGACGGTGACCTGGTCCTCGGGGCGTGCGATCACGCCGGGCACCGCGCGGTAGAGGGTCGTCAGGGCCAGGGCCACGCGTGTGTTGCTCGTGTTCTTGAGGGAGAAGACCTTGAACTGCCGCTTGGTGTCGGCGGCAGCGGCGTCGAGGGCCTCGGCCAGTTGCTTGATGATTTCGTAATCGGTGTCGGAGGCGTTGATGAGGATCGCGCGTTGCTGCGGCAAAACGGTCGTCTCGACCTTGCCTCCCGTCGGCCCTTTCCGGCCGGCGGCGCCGGCCTCGCCGCGCGAGCCGCCGGGGCGGGACGTCCGGACGCCACTGCTGCTGCGCCGGACCGGCGTGACGGAGCGACCGGCCGCTTCGCCGAAGATCTGCCGGATGGCCTGCTCCACCTCCGACGGGTCGGCGTGCTTGAGGGTGATGATCTTCAGCGCCCCGCGTTGCGGCTGCATCTCCTCGATCTGCGCCACCCACTCGGAGACCTGCTTGTACATGTCGTCGCTGGTGGCCAGGACGATGGCGTTGGCGCGGACGTCGGACGAGACGGCCAGCGGGTCGATGCTGCGTTTCTCTCGTATCGCCAGCAGGTACTGCTGACGGTACAGGTCCTGGACCATGCGGGCGACCTCCGGCGCGTCGCCGTTGGCGAGTTGAATCACGCGGACCGTCGCCGCAGAGGAGGTCGTCGCCTTGTCAAGGTCCTTGGCCATCGCGACGATCTTGTCGACGTCGTTCGACGGGCCGCTGATGACCAGCGCGTTGGAACCCTTCTCGGCTGAGACGGACACGCCTTGTTGGCGGCCCGTCGAGCCGTAGCGGCTCGACGGGCTCGAAGCCCCCGCCGCTGCGGTCGACGCCTGGGCCATCTTCGTCAGCACGGGCGCCAGGTCTTCGGCCTTGGCGTTCTCGAGGATGAGCATCTCGGACCGTATGCCGGCCGTCGCCTCGGAGTCGAGTTTTTCCAGAAGGTCTTTGACCTTCTCGAGGTTCTTCGCGCTTGCCGTGACGATGATGCTGTTCGAGACGGGCTCGGCCACCACCGTGACCACGTCGTTCGGGTCGATGGTGCGGCCGGTGCCCCGCGGTGGCTGGAAGGCCTGGCTGACGGCCGGTGCGACGCCGGCGGCCTGGGCGAACTTCAGCGGAATCAGCACGGGCTCGGTCACGCTGCCCGGGCTGGCCGTGTCGAGTTGCGTGGCCAGTTCGCGGATCTTGTCGAAGGTCTCGTCATCGGCCCGGACCATGAGCATCCGGGCGTCGCGGTCGGCCTCGATGACGACGTTCGACCGTGGCCCGCTGCTGCTCATGCCGAAGAAGCCGTAACCGCCGTACCGGCTGCTTCGGCTGCTGCGCTGACCGGAACCGAACACGCGGTTCAGGACCTGTGCCACCGTGGTCGAATCGGCGTTGGCCAGCGGGATCAGCCTGACGGCGTACTGTTCGGACGGGGCCGCATCGAGTTGCTCGATGAGTTCCGCGATCCGCTTGTGGTCCTCGGCGCTGGCGCGGACGATGAGCGAGTTGGAACTGCTGTCGGCGTTGATCCGGACCTGCCCGGTCGTGGTCGATTGGCGCGACCAGCGGCTCCAGTAACTGCTTCCGCTCGACGACGAGGTCCGTTTCTGGACCGTCGCCTGGAGCGCGGTCGCCAAGTCGGTCGCGTTGGCGTACTCCAGGCGGTACACCTTGACCGTCACCTGGTCTTCGGTCTGCGCCTGGTCGATCTCGTTGATGACCTTGGCGATGAGGGCGTGCTTCTCAGCCGGGGCGGCGACGATGACGAGCCGGCCGGCCTCGTCGCCGGTTATCGTGACGCGGGAGGCGTCGGTTGTGCCGGAGGCGGCGGGCCGGCTGTAGCGGCTCGCGGACGGCGATCCGGACGACGACGCGAAGATCTCCTTGAGCGCCGTCACAACGACCTGGACCTCGGCGTTCTTGATCGGGTACGTCTTGACGAGCGGCGTGCCGACCTCGCCGGTGGCGTTGTCGAGGTCGGCCGCCATCTTCTTGACCTTCTCGACCTGGGCCGACGGACCGCTGATGACCAGGCCGTTGGACCCGGCGTCGGCGCCCACGGTGACGGTCGGTTGGCCCACGGTTCTACCCACTCGGCCCACCCCGCTCGATGCCGAGGTTCTAGGCGACGACGGGGAGTCGGCGCGGACCATCTGCTGAAGGACCGGCGCCACCTCGACCGCCCGGGCGTTCTTGAGGAGCATCAGTTCCGTCCGGACGCCGGCGGTCTGCTCGGTGTCGAGTTTCGCGACCAGGTCGCGGACCTTCTGGAGGTTCTCGGCGCCGGCCGTCACGATGAGGCTGTTCGAGGCGGGCTCGGCGGCTACCGTCACGGACTGGCTCTGGCTGGAGCGGCGTCCGCGCGGCGGCTCAAAGGCCTGGCCCACGGCCTCGGCCACGCCGGCGGCCTGGGCGAACTTCAACGGGATGAGCATGGGCTCGCCTCGGGCGCCGGCGCTGGCGGCGTCCAACTGCTCGGCCAAGGCCTTGACCTTCTCGAAGGTTTCGTCGTCGGCGTGCACGACCAGCATGCGGGCATCGGTGTCGGCCTGGATGACCAGCGTCGGGGCCACCCGGCTGGACCGCGATCCCCACTGGCTTCGCCGCCGCGAACTCTCAAGGAACACCAGGTCCAGGAGGTCTTCGACGCGTTGCGGGTCGGCGTGCTTGAGGGGGATCATTCTGACGGCGAACGTCTCGGTGGGCGCCACGTCGAGTTGGGCGATGAGTTCCGCGATCCGCTTGTGGTCCTCGACGTTGGCCCGCACCACGAGCGAGTTCGACGACTCGTCGGCGCTGATCCGCACCTGGCCGGTCGCTTGCGGTCGGCGGTAGCGGCTGTACCCGCCGTACGCGCTGCCCGACGAGGACGAGGTCTTCTGGAACGTATCCTGGAGCGCGTCTTCCACGTCCTCGGCGGCGGCGTGCTTGAGGCGATACACCTTGACGCTGACCTCCTCTTCGCTCTGGGCGCTGTCGATCTCGTCGATGACCTTGGCGATGAGTTCGTGTGCCTCGGCCGAGGCGTTGACGACCACCAGGCGTCCCGCCTCATCGCCCGTGACGCTGACGCGAGACCGCCCCCCTCCTCCCGAGGTTCCCGTACGACTACCGGCGCCCGACCGGGACGTGAAGATGTCCTTCACCGCCGTCACGATGGTCTGCACGTTGGCGTTCTTGATGGGGTATGTCTTAACGATGGCCTCGGGCGCCTGGTCCATCTCCTGAAGGAGTTTGGCGATCTTGAGGTGCTCCTCGGCCGGCGCGCGGACGACGATGGAGTTGCTGCTCCGGTCGGCGCTGATCTGAACGCGTCCCCCGCCGCTCCGTCCGGTGGCGCTTCCGCGAGCCGCGCCTCCCGGCGAGCGTTCAACGGTGCCCGACAGGGCGGTCGCCACGGTGGTGGCGTCGGCGGTCTCGAGGCGATAGACCTTGACCGTCACGTCGCCGGTCCCCTGGGCCTGGTCCATCTCCTTGATGACGGACTCGATGAGTTTGTGTTCTTCGGCCGGCGCGGAGACGATGATGAGGCGTCCGGCCTCGTCGCCGCTGATGACGATCTCGGCGTCGAGAACCGTCCTGGTCGAGCGGCTTCCCGCCTTGCTTGCGGCCCGGGTGGCGCCGCCGAACACTTCGCGCAGCGCCGTGACCATCGGATTGACCTCGGCGTTCGCGACCGGATACATGCGGACGGAGGTGGCGGCGGCCATGCCCGACTGGTCAAGTTCCTCGATGATACCCGCCACGATCTCCATGGCGTCGGTCGGCGCGGTTACGATGACGGAGTTGGTCTGCCGGTTGGCGGACACGTTGACCATCGAGGCGATATCGACCTGGGTGATGCCCTGCTTGGTCCGCAGTTCCAGGACCTGTCGGATCATCTCGACCCGCTGCTGCTGCGGCTGTTGGGGGCGGCCCTTCTGTTGGCTGCTCGAACTCGGCTTCGGCTGGGGTTTCGGCTGGGACGTCCGCTGGACGGCCCGCTGGAACAGTTCCTTGAGGTTGGCGGCCACCTGCGTCGCGTCGGTGTTCTTGAGGGCGAAGATCCGGACCTCGCTGACGACCGTCGGCACCTGGTCGAGTTGCTTGATGAGCATCTCGACGTCTTCGAAGTCGGTCGGCTTCGCGCGGACGATGACCGTCCGCGTTCGGAGGTCGGCCACGACGCCGATGACGGGCGGCGGTGCAGGGGCCGGGGGGGCCGGCTGCTGGCCTCGTTGCGGGCTGCGCTGTTGGGTTCTGGGTTTCGGGTTGAACAGTTCGTCGAGCGTCCGGGCGACGGACAGCGGGTCGGCCTTCTCGATCTTGAAGACGCGGAACTCGGCTTCCAAGTCCATGGAACTCAGCATCAGTTCGTCCACAAGGTCCTGGATGTAATCGAGTTCCTGGCGGTTGCCGGAGACGATGAGCGAGTTGGAGTGCTTGTCCACCGCGATGGTGACGCCGGGCGATTCGGCGTCGTCTAGGGCGTCGCCCGCCTCTTGCGCGCCGAGGTCCGGCGCGGGCGGTGTGCTCGGGCCTTTCAGGCCGACGGGGCCCGGCTCTCCTTGAGGCCCTGTCGTTTCCTTGGGCGCCTCATCCTTCACGGTCGCCTTGTTGCCGGTCATCGCCTGGTAGACCGAACTCAGGACCTGGGCCATCTTCTCGGCCTTGACGCCCATGAGCGGAATGACGCGGACGCGGTACGAGTTGTCTTTGGCGGCGTTGTCGAGTTTCGTGATGATCGGCTCGATGACCTTCAGGTCGGCGTCCTTGGCGATGATGGTGATGGCGTTGGAGAACTCGTCGGCCGAGATCACGGGCTTCTCGCCCTTGCGGGTCCTGTACATATCCTCCAGTTGGGCGGCGACCTCGGTGGCGTCGGCGTTTTCGAGCCAGATGTACTGGACGTCAGCCTCGGGCACGGCAGGCGCCTTGTCGAGGTTGAGGAGAATCTCCTCGACGAGGGTGAAGTGCGCCGGCGTGGTCGAGATAACGAGGCTCTGCGTCCGGTCGTCGGCGGCGATGCTGAACGGCACGGTCGGCGCGCTGCGGCCGCCGGCCGCCTTCTGGTGGATCATGTCCTGGAACAGCCTGCCGAGCGATTCGGCCAGGACCGACGGTTCGCCGTTCTCAAGCGGATAGACGCGGACCTCGGCCCCCGTGCCGGTGGATCCTGCGTCCAGGGACTCGATCATCTCGACGACCGCCGCGATCTTGGCCACCGGACCGCGCACGAGGATGCTGTTGGAGTTCAGTTCCGGCGTTACCGTTACGCCGTCCTCTCGGCCGGAGGACGAGGGCCGCGGTGGCCCGTACCGCGACCGGTAGGAGGACCGGACCGTCCCGGCGGCAAGGGCGGCGTTGACGGCCTCGGCGAGGCTGGCGGCTTGGGCGTTCTTCAGTTTAACGATGAAGATGGCCGACTGCCGCGTGGCGCCCTCGGCGTCGAACGTCTTGATGAGTTCCTCGGCCAGGGCGATCTTCTCGGGCGGGCCCTGGACCACGACGTCGTTGGTGTCGGGCATGGCGGCAACGCGGACGTCGGTGCCGGGCGTCTGCTCGGCCGGCCGGCCGTAGCGGCTGGTCGCCTCGGGCGCATCGACGAGCATGGTCTGGAGGACGCCGACGATGTCGGCGGCCTTGGCGTTCTTGAGGTGGAACGTCCGCGTTTGGCGGGCCAGGCTCGTGTCGACCTCCAGTTTCTTGATGAGTTCCTCAATGGTCGTGAACTGCGTGGGGGTGGCGGACACCATGATCTGGTTGGTGGTCACGTCGGGCTCGAAGCGGGGCGCCGGCTCGTTATCGGCGGGTGTGCCGGTGCGCGACCGTTGCTCGGAGAAGAGCCGGGCGAGCGAGGGGGCGAGTTCTCCAGCCTTCGCGCTGGTGAGCCGGTAGGTGCGGACCTCGATCTGACCGGGCGCATCGGCCACGTCGAGCGACGCCACCAGGTTGGCGATCTCCTCAACCTTGTCGCGCGGGCCATCGACGACGAGCATGCGGTCGCCGGGGGCGGCGGCGATGACGACTCGCTCATCCCTGCCGGTGGTCGGCCTCGACCTGCTGTAGCCATACCGGCTGCTGCGATAGGAGGAACTCGACGCCGGCGACGTCTGGTACAGTTGACCGAGCATCTGGGCGAGTTGGCTTGCCGAGACGTGCTTCAAGGGGATTTTGCGGACCTCGCGGGCCTGCTCCTGCGTGGCCTCGTCGAGGGTGGCGATCATCTCCTCGAACATTTTGCGGTCGGCTTCCGGTCCGCGAAGGAGAACGGAGTTCGAGAGCGGTTCGGCCTCGATGACGACCGACTCGGTCTGGCCCGGCTTGGGCCGGGGCGCCATCGCTTTGAGCGTGTCGGCGAGTTTGACGGCGTCGGCCGACTGGAGGCGGATAATCCGCATCGGTTCGACGCCCTCGGCCGCCGGCACGTCCATCGCCTTGATGAGTTCGGCGATGGCCTTCTGGTCGTCGTCGGCGGCGGAGATGAGCAGACTGTTGGTCCGCTCGTTGGCGGTAATCACGACCGGGACGGTGGCGGGCCCCGACGTGGGGCGGTAACTGTAACTTGATGAATACCGCGAATAACTGGAACTGGACCGGCGCGACGCGTACACCTGCCGGAGCGTCTCGGCGAGTTCGCGGGCGTTGGCGTGCTTGAGGGGCACGAGGCGCGTCGTTGCGGTGGCGTCGGGAGCGGCCGAGGCCTTCAGTTGCTCCAGGATCTTCTCGATGGTCGGCCAGTCGCCGGGGGCGGCTGAGATGAGCAGGCTGTTGGTTCCCGACTCCGCCTCGACACGGATGTTGTCGGCCGAGACGGTGCCGTAGCGGCCGGTGGTGCTCTGCTGGGCAAGCATTCGCGTCAGGGCCTGGGCCACTTCCCTGGCGTTGCCGACCTTGAGTTGGACGACGTGTATCTCTCGTGCCTGTTCGCTGAGGGGCTTGTCGAGTTCGGTGATGAGTTTCTCGGCCGTCTGGATGTCTCCGGCGGGCCCCGCCACGATGAGGCTGTTGGTGCGTGCGTCGGCGTTGACGACGCTCTCGGACCGGGATAACGTTCGGCCGTAGCGGTCGGTCTCGCGCTTGCTGAGGGCATTCTGGATAACGCGGGCCAGTTGCTCGGCGTCGGCGACCTTGAGGCGGAAGGTCCGGATGTTGCCGCTGTCGGTCATGGCCTTGTCGAGTTGCTTGACCATCTGCTCGATGGCCTTGAACTCGGCGTCCGGCGCACGAACGAAGATGCTGTTGCTGGCGGCATCGCCGCGGACAAAAACGGTCTGCCGCTCGCCCCGGTCCGAGTATGGCATCAGGCCGCGCACCGTGTCGGCGATCTTGACGGGATCGCCGGCGGTGACCTGGATGACGCGTACGGCGTCGGCCTTCTCGGCCTCCGGCGTATCGAGGGTCGTGACGAGTTCGGCGATGGCCTTCTGGTCGTCCTCACCGGCAGAGACGATCAGGCAGTTGGTGCGGTCGTTGGCAGAGATGACCACGGGCACGGTGGCCTGCGACGGTCGGCTGTAACCGCTGCTGTATCGGCTGTACCTGGAGCCGTAGCCCTGGCTGCGCGATCCGTAGATGCGGTTGAGGGAATCGGCCAGTTCGCTGGCCTTGGCGTGCTTGACGGGGATGACCCGGGTGGACACCGTGGCCTTGGGGACGGCCGACGCTTCGAGTTGTTCGAGCAGTTTCTGGATGGTGGGCCAGTCGCCGGGCGCCGCCGAGATGAGGAGGCTGTTGGTTCCGGCGTCGGGGGCGATTCGCACGTTCGTGGAGGAGCGGTCGTAGGGGTTTCTGGGGTCGCCCTGGCTCACCATCCGCGTGAGCGAGGAGGCCAGTTCGCGTGCGTCGCCGGCCTTGAGTTGGACGACGTGGATTTCGCGAGTTTGCTCGCCCTCCTCGATCGGTCGGTCGAGTTCGGCGATGAGTTGCTCGGCGACCTGGATGTCGGCGGCCGAACCGGTGATGACGAGGGTGTTGGTCCGCGCGTCGGAGGAGACGCGGGTGCCCATGGCGCTGCGACTGCTGCCGTAGCGGCTGCGCGGGTCGCCGGAGGTGCGGCTGATGGCGCCTTCGATGATGCGTTCCAGTTCCCGGGCGTCGGCCACCTTGAGGCGGAAGATCCGCATGCCCCCGACTGCCTGACTCGCCTGGTCGAGCGTCTTGATGAGTTCCTCGATGCGGGTCAGCTGGTCGAGGGGTGCCGTGACGATGAGGCGGTTCGTGTTGACGTCGGCCACGACGCGGGCCTCCACGTCCTGGGAACCCGGCGAGCGATACCGGCTTGAGGAACTCGACGACTGCTGCGGCAGCAACTGCTTGATGGTGTTGACCAGGTCCTCAGCGCGTGCGTTCTTCAGTTCGAAGACCCGCATGTCACCGGTGGCGCCGGGCTCGATGGCGTCGAGTTGCTCCACGATCTGCTCGGCCAGGGCGATGTTCTCGCCTGCGCCGGAAAGGAACAGCGTATTGGTCCGCAGGTCGGAGGTGGCCTTGACGCCCAGCTCCGAGGCCTTCACGGGCTTTCCGTAGTCGGGGTTGCGCGTGTACTTGCCTTCTCTGCTGCGGATGTACTTCGGCTCCGACGCGGCACGGCTGGCGGGAAACAAGCCGTTGACAATGGTGGCGATGTCGCGCGCCGAGGCGTGCTTGAGTTTGTAGGTCTTCACCTGCTTGTCGGCCGAGAGCGTGCCGGTGTCCAACTCGTCGAGGATGATGCGGATGCGCTGCATGTTCTCGAGGCGATCGGTGATGATGATGCCGCGCCCGGTTCCCAGCGGGGCCACACTGCCGTACGTCGAGACAACCGGCATCAGGACGCGGACCGCATCCTCGGCGCTCATGAACTTCAGCGGCAGCATCATGGTGGCGAGTTCGCCGGGCCGCAGTTTCTCGGCCTCGTCCCAGCCCTTGACAATCCGCAGCGGCGCCTTCGTGGCCTCTTTCATGGCAACGACGCGCAGGAAACGCGGCGTGTCCACCATCGTGTAGCCGCGCATCGCCAGAAGCAGATTGAAGGTGTCGAAGGCCTCCTCGAACGTGTACGGCTGCGGGTCGAAGAACGTCAGCGTCCCCTCGACGTGGTACTCGCCGAGGATCGGTTTGCCGGCCATCTCGGCAAAGCGGCGGATGACATCATTGTACGGAATGCCGTCGAACTGGAAGCGAATCTCCGGCTTGGCGGCGGCCTTGTCCGCCGGCTTGGGCGCCGGCTCGGCCGCAGGCTTGGGCGCCGGCTCGGCCGCAGGGTCGGGCGCAGGCTTAGTCGGTGTGGGCGCAGCCTTGGCCGGTGCGGGCGCAGCCTTGGCCGGGTCGGGCGCAGCCTTGGCCGGTGCGGGCGCAGCCTTGGCCGGGTCGGGCGCAGCCTTGGCCGGTGCGGGCGCAGGCTTGGCCGGGTCGGGCGCAGGCTTAGTCGGTGCGGGCGCCGGCTTGGCCGGGTCGGGCGCAGCCGGTTTGGCCTCGCCGGCGGGTTTCGTGGCCTCGGGCTCCGCCTGCTTGCCGGCGGGGGGCGCGTCGGCCGCACGCGCCGCCGACGACAACATAATCAGCACGCACGCGAGGGCCACCGCGAGGCGTTTGACAATCAGGTCGGCGATTCGCATGGACGTCTCCTTGGGGCGGTACACCGGCAGGCCTGGCGGCCGGGCCGGCCTACGGCGTTGCGCCATCCGGCGGCGGGGCCTCGGCCGGTGGCGGTTCCTGTTGCGGCTTGGGAAGACCGGGCGGCAACTGCTCGGTCTTCAGCGGGTGCTTTTCGGACAGGTAGCGTCCGAGTTCCACGGCATAGTACTCGGAACCGATTCGAAGCACAATGCGGCTGCTTGACAGGACCTCGGGCCGGGTCGGCATGGGCATCAGCCGGTAGTCCACCGTGACGATGGTGCCGCCCGCGAGGTCGTCGCCGGCTTGGTATCCGGCGACGTTGCCGCTGCTCAAATCGCGAATGAGGATATCGGTTTTGCCCGCCCAGGTAGGCAGGCCGACCAGGCGGTACCGCCCCCTGGGCACCTCGGGCGGGCGGGGCGGCGACGGGGCGGTCGGTTGCGGCGTCGGATGCGTCGGTTCGGGTTTACGGGCCGCAATGTACGGACGGAACAGGTCACGCACGGCTATGATCTGGTACTGTTTGCGGTCGGGGCCTTCGAGGACGGCCGGGTCGATCTCGGCCGCCACCTTGCCCGTGGCCAGCGTCTGCCCCTTGGGGGGCTGGAGGACGAGCGTGGCGTACTTGACCTGCAGGTCGGCCTCCGAGCGGCTCTGGACCGGGGTGATGACGAGGTTGTCGAGGCGATGGAGGTGCGGCTCCTTGGTCATCAGGTAGAGGAAGTTGGTGATCTTCTCGATGGGGCCGCCCACCTGCACCATCCAGCCGACCTCCTTATAGATGCCGGGCACCCGGGCGCCGGTGATCGGCTTGAGGGTGAGGCGTTGGGCGTCAAGGCCGCTCGCGGCAAGGACGGCGGCGATCTGGGTCCGGATCTTCTCGCTGACCTTGAGTTCATCGGTCCCGTAGGTTCTGGCGGCGAGTTCCGTGAGGCGGGTCTTGTAGGAGGCTTCCCTGGCCTTCTCGTCGCGGGCCTTCTCAATCTGGATGACCAACTCCCTGGCCTGGTTGAACTGTTGGGCGGCGGGCATGAGGAAAACCCGATTGATCGCCATGTACGTCACAAAACCGGCCGCGACCAAACCGGCGGCGCCAGCCAGGATCTTCTCCCGCTTGTTCATGATCCTACCTTGAGGGCGGCCGGCCGTTGTATCGGCCGTTCGGATAGCGTGTCTCACCCCGGCGACTGGATTTCGACGGCCGACGCCCCATCAGTTCCTTGTGCCGCTCGTACCACGCCTTACGAGCGTCGTCGCCGGCGTCTTTCGGAGGGCGCCGGCGCTGGTGTTCGCCGACCAGTTTCTGCCATTGTTCGTACGTGAGTTGCTGCTCGTCGGCCCGCGGCCGCTCGTCGGCCCGCGGCCGCTCGTCGGACTCCGGACGCGACGGCGTCGGCGGACTCCGGTCCGCTTCCGGACGCGGCGAGGACGAACTGGCGGACGGCCGCGGCGGCGACGACCGGCCGAAATGCTCGGCCGAAACGTCGTCGTCGGGACGCGGCGCAGGCGACAGGTCCGCCAGGGCGACCTGCATATCCGGCTTGACCATCACCTTGACGGCGGTCGAGTAATCGTAGCCGTAGCGGTCTTTGCTGGTTGTGATCTGGCCGGGCTTGAAATCATATCCGGCCTGGGCCAGGCGGTCGCCGAGGCTGTTGATGGCGTCGTTGCTCCTGGCCCTGACGCTGACCTTGAGCGAGGCGTCCGGGTTTGTGCTCAGGCCCGTGACGTAGGCCTCGCTGCACGAGGGGAACACGCCCGTCAGATAGGCCCACTGGTCGAGCCAGTGGCGTCCGGCGCTGACCCATTTCTCGATGGTCTCAACGCGGTGCCTCAGGGCGGCAACCTTCTTGTTCCCCTTCTTCAGCACATCGAGTTGCTTGGCCAGTCTGCCGACCTCCGAGGCTGCTTTGTACCAGTGCAGGCCCGCGCCCGCGAACGCCGCCATGACCACCAGCACGATGGCCGCCACCCCCGCCGCGGTCAGCATCTTCGTCAGGTCGCGCTCCACGGGTGCGCGTTTGGGGTTGAGGAAGTCGAAGGGCGGCGCGTCGGCATCGCCCTGCCCCACGGCCAGGCCGAGCGCCGAGACGAAGCCCGAAGCGTCGGGCGCGGCCTCACGCAACTGGAGCGCCGAGGAGAGGTCCAGGACCTCGCAGGGGACGTTGAGCCGTCCGGCCAGCGACTCGGCCACCTGTATCTCGATGCCCGTGCCGCCGGCCAGCACCAGGGCCTCAATCCCCTGGCCGCGCTCAACACCCATGTAACTCTGCAGGCTCCGGGTCACTTCCTGGACGACGGTCGCAACGGCTTCGCCGCTGATCGGTTCGTTGTCGTCGGGTGAAGGTGGGACGGCGATGACGGCCGAGCGGCTGAACGTCAGCCCGTCCTTTTCCATGACGTCGATCTCGGTTTCGTCGGCGGCAATGTGCACCAGGGCTACGCGCCCGCCGGTCCGGGGGGGGCCGTACGCTTCCACGCAGCGCCGGTTCGCGTACGGTCTCAGGCCCAACCTCAGCAGCCTGACGCCGGCCTCCTCGGCAATCTGCTGGTAGTATTCGAGGACGGGTCGCTGGACGGCGGCGAGGAGGACGTGCTCGCCCTGCGGCTCATCTTCGGGAGGGGGTTCGGCGCCGTAGTGGCTCTCGATCGTGAAATCGATGACGGCCTCTTCGGGTCGGAAGGCCAGTTCCTTCTCGGCCTGGAACCGGACCATCCTGGCGAGTTCGGCCGGCCCGGAGGCGGGCGGCAGGACAAGCGGCTTGAGGACGGCCTTGCTGCGAGGAACGTTCATCAGAACGGCTGCGGTCGAGAGGTGCATCGTGTTGAGGGTCTGCCCGAGAAACGCGCCCACAGCCCGGGCGTCGGCCAGGTCGAGTCCCTCCGGCATGTCGGCAGCGACAGCCTTGCGGATGCGTGTGCGGCCGCCCGACGACTCGGCCTCAACGATCCGGAGTTGGCGGCCGTCGAAGTCGAGGGCACAGAACCGCCCGGCCTTCTTCCGCCGCGACAGCCCTTTGACCTTCTCGGAAAGCGATGTCATGATCACCTCGTTCGTTCCACGAGTTCCGGATCCAGCGCAAACGGCATTCCCAGCCGGGTGATGTCCCGCAGATAAGCGATCCGCGGCACGGGCCCGGCCAGGTCTAAAACCGCTTCCAGCACGCGATATCGGCCGCACGGTACGCCAAAACCGACGCACTGGACCGAGAACTGAAACCCTCGGGCCGTCACGTGCGGCGCCACCACCTTAAACTCGTCTGCGTCGAGCAGGTTCTGCGTATACAGCCAGGCGACGGTGGCTTTCGTCTCGGCGTCAAGGCCGCCGCGAACGTCCACGATCTCCTGGGCCAGGTTGGCGTCGAGGCCCGGCACCGTGGCCAACACCTCGGCGCGGGCCGTGTTGATGTTCACTAGCCCCGCAGCGCCTTTGCCGCCGCCCGATGACCCGGCCGTCAGACGGTCCATGACGATGGGCAGTTCGTCGGCGCCGACGCCCGATTCGACCGAGGAACCGTCCGGGCGGTCGCGGGGATTCTCGGGCTGTTTCTTCGGGCGATATCGCATTTCCAGCAGTTCGCTCGGGTGCTTGAACGTGTTGCCCTCGGCCCGATACTGTGCGATGAACTGCCGGGTCCGGTCGGGCAGGTCGAGGTCGCGCGGCAGGGAGCCGCGGTTGATGTCAATGCGCGGGCGGCCCTGGCTATCCACGTTCCGCTCGGACGTGAAGACGGTGGCCAGCGCCCGCAGGCCCGGATCGAGTTGACCGTCGCGATTGTCGGGCGGGAACCGGTCGTCACCGTCGTCTTCGTTCACATCGAGGATGCCGTTGAAGTTCGCGTCATCGCCGTACACCTCCGCCGCCGTGAAGCCCTTGACCAGGAACAGTTCCTCGATGGTCGAGAGCGGCCCGTTTGGAATGATGTACGGGTTGGGGAGCCCGTCGTAGTACTCTTGTTCGGCGCCCTCGGTGCGGGGTTCGCTGTCGGCGTCGATGTAGTCGAGCAGGCAATCGATCTGCTCGGTGGTCAGATTCTCGAAGGCGGCCCAAACCTCTTCCGGCGCGGTGTTGACGTTCAGTTTGCCGGCCTCGTCGGTCACGCCGTAGCGGACGGTGTCCTTCGAGGTGGGATCATCGGCGTAGACGGTGAAGTACCAGGTGTCGGCCCCGTCGGTGGCGACCAACTGGTTCTGGAACACGTCGGGGTCGTCGTACCAGATTTCCGAGTCGTCCGCCGAATCCTGGAGCACGGCCATGGCGTAGTGGATCCCGCTGACGGCGGCCTCGTAAGCCTGTTCGCCGCGCCGCTGCCCGGCCGACGCCGCCACCTCGGCGCGCATCCGGAACATCACGCCGGCCGCGATGGCCGTCACCAGCGCCGCCACGATCAGCACCGCCACCAGTACCATGCCGGGTTGTCTCATCGTTCCCCCATCCCGCCGAGCCCGCGGATCATGGGGCCAACCTGTTTGCGGACGGCCGCAGGGATGAAGACCACCCGCCGGAACGTCGGGTACGGGTACTCCATCGCACTCTCAATCTCTTCAGGGAGCGGTTCGGCGCCCAGGACGATCTCGACGGCCTGGGGCAGGTCGCCGCCGCTCCAACCTTCGAGCCACGCGGAGCCGTCCCAGTACTGGAACCGGATGAACTTGATGTGGGGCGTGAGCAGGGTGGCTTGGATCTCGCCGTCTTGACCTTCCTCGGCCTCTTCGGCGACGCGCGGGGTCAGCACCTTCTGACACGTCCGCTCCAGCCCGTCGGCCACCATGTCGCCATACTCGTCCTCGACGTACCGGACGCGGTAGGCGACGATTTCGAGGTCGCGTTGCGGCGGGATCGGCTCGGTCTCGGTCAGGCCCTGAACGAGCCAGACGCTCCTGCTCGGCAGCGTGACGGCGGGGAACCGTACCTGCATCGCTCCGCCGTCGAGTCCCTGGCCGAGGAACCGGACGACGAAGGCCCCGCGCAGTTGCCTGGTGATCAGGTCCATGACGGCTCGCTCGGCCCTGATGAACTCCGTCTCCTCCACCACGGCCGCGCGCACATCGGTCGCCTGGCGGTAGAACACCAGCATCGCCACCAGCAGCCCCAGCGTCAGCGAGACCGCCAGCACGACCTCGAACAGCGTGAAGCCTCTCTTGGCGGCGCGCCGGGTCACAGGTCACCTCCGAAGGCCATCTCGGTCTCGGCCGTGCTCTCGGTCAGCAGATGGTAGAGACGGTGCGTGTAGTCGTTCGGCGTGTTGGTGATGACGATCTCGATGCGTGTCACATCCAGTTCCGCCAGCGTGGTGACGACCGGCGTGACCACCAGTTGCCACGACCAGTCTTCGAGCGCCTCATCCTCGTAGGCCATGGGGCCGGCGTCCTCGATCTCGACAGCCCCCAACTGAATCTCCGAGAGCAACGTGACAGCCAGGTCGGCCGCCTGGGCCTCCAGACGGATGTCACGCGCCGACCGAACGCACGCGCTCAGGCCGGCCAGGATCACCATCGCCACGCCGAAGAACAGCGACAGGGCGAGAACGACCTCGAGCAGGGCAACGCCGGCGCGGCGCGGCAAGAACGGCCGGTCACGTATCGCGGTACCTGCGTGCATCAGTACGCCTCCAACTCCTCGAGTTCCTCGAGCGTCAGGATCCGTCGGCTGACCGCGCCGGTCAGCCCGTCGAGTTCGACCCGGGCCCGGCATCCCTCGGGCGCGTCGGCGGCAACGAGTTCGATGAGGACTGAGTCGCTGGAGCCGTCGGGCTCGAACGTGACGACGGTCCGGGCCGGGTCGGCCGCATCGCCCCCGCCGGCGGTCGCCTCCTCATAATTGCGGTAGACGCTCGGGCCGACGAACTCGCACCGCTCGATCTCAACACCGTCGATCTCCAGAAACTTCTGCCACGTGCCGGCCGTGTACGCAACGAACTCGCCCGGGCTGGTCAGCGGTTCGGGCTCCCAGAGGACGGTTGCCCGGTCCGCTTCCTGGTCGAATTCGAGCCGCAGTCGCCTGCCCTTGTTGGCGGCATCGGCCCTGGCCATGCGCAGGGCCGTCTCGATCCGAAGCGACGTCTCCTCCAGGGCCTGGCCACCTTGCAGGGCCGGGAAGTTGACCACGAGCGTGCCTGCCAGGAGAACGAGGATGGCCAGGGCCAAGAGGATTTCAAGAAGCGTGAAGCCCCTGCGCGTTCGCGGGGGCTCCTCCGCCTGACTGCTCATCGGACGCCGGCCAGCACCCTTAGGTACCGGTTTCGTCCTCGTCGGACCGGAGTTTGATATCATCTTCCGTCCCGTCCGTTCCGTCGGGCCCGTTCGACCAAAGTCGGTAAGGCTGGGCCCTGGCCTCTTCGGTGCCGGCCACGTTCACCTCGTAGTTGAAGGTATTGTTCCAGGCGTCGCGCGGCTCTTTTTTGAGGTACGGCCCGCGCCACATTTCGGCGACCCGCTCGCTCTCGTAGGTCGGCTTGACGCGGAGGGCCTCGAGGTTGCCCTCCTCTTCGCTCGGGTAGTGGCCGATGTGCATATTGTAGGTTTCGATGGCGGTCTCGATGCTGGTCAGCATCGCCTTCGTCGTGTCGATCCGGGCGCCTTCGCGGGTGCCGACGATCGAAACAATGGTGACGCCGGCCAACATCAGGATGATGGCCAGCACCAGGAGGATTTCGATCAGGGTAAAGCCACGTCTGGCTTTCGCGCGTCTCCGCATCATTCCACTCCTTCTTGCCTGTGCGCGTCTTTCGTGCATGCGTTCGTCTCGGCCGCGCCGCCGCGCGGCCGGCTTCCATTTATTCTACCGTCCAATGGCCCCGGCCATGCTGAAAATCGGGTAAATCAGCGCGGCAGCGAACACGGCGATGCCGGCGGCCAGCCCGATCAGGATCAACGGTTCGATGAGGCGGACGCCGAGATCCACCTGCCGGCTCGTGCGACGCTCGACCGTGTCGGCAATCTGCTGCAGCGTCTTCTCCAACCGATTCGATTCCTCCGCCACCGCGATCATCTCGAGAATCTCGGCCGGGAAGAACCCGCTTGCTCGCAGCGGTTCGGCCAGCGTCTCGCCGGCCCGAACATTCTCCGACGCCTCCGCGATGCTGTTGGCCAGGACCAGCGACCCGGTGGCGTCCTTCGAGATGGCCAGCGACTCCAGGAGCGGCACACCGTTGGCGAGCATCATGCCGAGGATGCGGCAAAACCGCGTAATCGCCACCAGTCGCGTGATCCGGCCGATCACCGGAACCCTCAACCGCCATCCGTCCCAAAGACGCCGACCGCGCGCGCTGGCCATGAAACTCCAGAGGCAGACCACCGCCACCACACCGCCCAGCAGGACAAGCGGCCACGCCGCCTGGAACACGCCGCTGACGGCGAACAGGGCCCGCGTCGGCCACGGAACCGCGATGTCCTCGAACAGGTCGCGGAATTGCGGCACAATCGCCGCCAGGACGATGGCCCCGACAATCATGCCCACCGTCATGACCAGCAACGGATACACCATGGCCCCGCGGACCTTGTTCCGCAGTTCGTCCTGCCGCTCCAGGAACTGGGACAGGTTCGCCAGCACCGTTTCGAGGAACCCGGCCCGCTCGCCGGCCCGGACCATCGCCACGTGCAGCGGCTTGAAGGCGTCGGGGAACACCGTCATGGCATCGGCGAGCGACTTGCCGGCCGCCACGTCCTCGCGCACGCGGTTGATGTGCACGGCCAGACGCCGGTTGATAGTGGACCGCGACAGGATCTCGAGCGCCCTGAGGGCGGGGACGTCGGCCGCCAGAAGGTCCGAGAGTTGGCCGTACAGGACCGCCAGATCCCGTGCCCGCACACGTCCCGAGCGGAACCCCTTCCCGGTCTTCTCGTGCGACGTCACGCGGACGGGGAACAGGCGCTTCTCGTCGAGCGCGCGCACGGCGGCGGTCTCGGTCTCGGCCTGGATCAGGCCGGTGACCTCGTCGCCGGTTGCGGTTCTGGCCAGGTACTGATAGGTTGCCACGAGACCTCGCTCTCCCTGGGGCTGCCCGGCTCGGGTCAGGCCCTCGTTGATCGCATGACTTCTTCGGGCGTGGTGATGCCGGCCCGAACCTTCATCCATCCGTCTTCGCGGAGCAGGCGCAGGCCACGTTCGACCGCCACCTTGGCGATGGCGCCGGAGGAGGACCGCTCCATGATTTTCTCGCGGATCGGCTCGTCCGCGACCATGAGTTCAAACAGTCCGGTCCGCCCGCGGAACCCGGTGTTGCGACACTTGCGGCAGCCCGCGCCGCGCACCAGTTTGCGGCCCGGCTCGAACTGGAAGTCGGCCGGCAGGCTCTCCGGGTCCGGTTCGTACTCCTGCTTGCAGTGCGCGCAGATGGTCCGCACCAGACGCTGGGCCATGGCGCCGGCCAGCGTGCTGGTGACCAGGAACGGCTCGACCCCCATGTCGAGCAGCCGGGTAGCAGCCGAGGACGCGTCGTTCGTGTGCAAGGTCGATAGGACGAGGTGACCGGTCAGCGACGCCTGGATGGCGGCCTCGGCCGTCTCGAGGTCGCGGATCTCGCCGATCATCACCGAGTCCGGGTCGTGCCGAAGCACCGCCCGAAGCCCGCGCGCAAACGTCAGACCCGTCTTCGTCGACACCTGGATCTGGTTCACCCCCTGCAGATGATACTCGACCGGGTCTTCGATGGTGACGATTTTCAGTGTCGGGCTGACCATCGCCTGCAGCGCCGCGTACAGCGTCGTTGTCTTGCCGCACCCTGTGGGGCCCGTCACCAGGAGGATGCCGTGCGGCCGGGCGATGATCTCGCGGAAAACGCCGAACGTGTCCTCGGCCATCCCGAGTTCGGGCAACGTGTACAGGACGGTCGACGTTTCGAGCAGCCGCATCACGATGCCCTCACCGAAGAGCATCGGGATGACGCTGACGCGGACGTCGACCTGTCGGTTGCCGACCTGGAACTTGATGCGGCCGTCCTGGGGCAGGCGCTTCTCGGCAATGTTCAGATGAGCCAGAATCTTAATGCGGCTGATGATGGCCGCCTGAAACCGATCGATCTGCGGCGGCATCGACGGCTCGTGCAGGACCCCGTCGATCCGGTACCGCACCACCATGTTATTCTCGTACGGCTCGATGTGGATGTCGCTGGCCCGTTCGTTGAGCGCTTCGAGGAAGATCTCGTTGACGAGTTTGATGACGCTCGCCTCCTGGGCCATCTCCAGGAGGTCCTCGTCGTCGCGATCGGCATCGCCGAGGAC
>Ga0114922_10001464_pt1 | contig 22517 bp, 12 predicted proteins | sample AartaG_FD_100975 | JGI IMG/M metagenome (GOLD analysis project Ga0114922, IMG submission 100975) | Deep subsurface microbial communities from Aarhus Bay to uncover new lineages of life (NeLLi) - Aarhus_00045 metaG | ecosystem: Environmental > Aquatic > Marine > Oceanic > Sediment | place... | reverse complement strand
GTGGAAACGAAGGTCAGCACGCCGCTTACCCCGGCAATCCAGAACACCGAGTCCAGGCCGAAGATCCCGACCGCGATCAGGCCGCCGGCGAGGAGCGGCATGAAGGTCATCGGAAACGTCACCGTGTTGAGGAAGGCCATGTAGCTGGGCCGACGACCTTGTGGCGCGGTTTCCAGCACAAAGCCCGTCGTGCCGATCATGTTCGCCTGCTGTGCGAAGCCGAAGCAACAGAGCGATACCAGGTAGGCCAGCAGGGGCAGGTCGAGCCGCACCTCCGTGAACGGCATCGCCCAATCGAATACGTGAGGCAGGTGGGGGGCGGCCAGAGCGGCTATCGGGTTCAACGCGAAGAGGGCTGCCGCAAACAGAAGGCAAAGACGATTGCCCTTTCTGTTGCTGACGGATCCCCAGACGAGGCTAGAGACCAGCCGGGCGCCGGAGACGAAGGTCAGAAAGATCCCGCTGATGCCGACCACGCCCAGCCGCTCCGCCCCGTAGGGGATGTAGAACGCAAACGTCAACCCGTTGACGTACGCCAGAACTCGCAACACGAGCAAACCCCGGTAGTTGCGCTCCCGCCGGACTCGCCTCCAACCGGCCGATAGCGATTCGCGCACTCCGCGCCGCCTGGGCGGCTCAGCCGTCCTGACCTCGTGAACGAAGCAGAAAACCGTCCAGCCCAGCCCCATCACGGCGAGGGCGATCAACGTGAGGATCAGGTAATTCGTCGGCGCCTCGACGGCACTGAGCACCGGCTGGACGACAAGGGGGGCGACTACCATGGTCACCGCGTTCCCGAGGAAGTGGCGCTGGCCCAGGAAGCCGCCGACGCGGGTCGGTCCCACCGTGCCCGCCAGCACGTCCCAGAAGGGGATCGAAGCGCAGCCCTGTGCCGACCTGAACGCGAAGTAAACGACGAAGAACGCCACCATCGCCCATATGCCGAAGCCGGCGCCCGTCAGGAAGATCGTTCCGGCCATGAGGGCCAGCAGAACGATCCTGACGACCGAGGCAGCCACGTAGAAGCGCTTCCGGTTCTCGCGGTGCTCGATGAGGCTGCTCATGTAGATCTGCGGGAAGCGCTGGCCGGCCATGCTCAACGAGTTCAAGAGGCCGGCCAGGAAGTTCGACCCCGTCAGGTCATAGACGAAGGCCGTCAGTACGAGCTGAGGGCTGAGGATGCGATTGCCCAGGTTGGCGAACATCCCGTTAAGCAACCCGAGGTAATAGTTCCGCCTGAGGGTTCCATTGGCGGTTACCTCGGCTTCGGCGTTGCTGACCGTGCTGCGCTCGTTCATGTGCTGGGCTGTGGCTTCGGCTCCGAGGTCGGATCGAGGCATGCTGCCGGGGCGAACGTCCACTCAAGACATGTTAGCCGGTTCTGAAAGGTTTTCTCCAGCGACTGCGCTCGCGGGTTCGCCGGGCCCCATCATCCGACAGCAGGGCAAAGGGGCATTCTGCGCTTGCAGACCCGCAGGTCTCCGTGTATAGTCGCGCCCGGAAGTTGTGCTCCTGATTGACTTACCGACGACGTGGCGTTGGCCTACTTTCGGAGCAGTACGGGGCTTGCATCGTAGGTACAGCAGTATTGGTGGAGAAGGCGCGTTGCGGCGCGAGCTCCGCTGGTGCCCGCGCATGCAGGTAGTGTTCGGCCGTGCGGGTTCCCTCCCCCTTCGGCACCGAATTCACACCTGGCGGTGGCCTCTGTAACCTCGATCGACGCTTTGTGCGTGCTCATTTGTCGTCGGGCGTCAACGGCGAGCGCCTTCCGTGATATCGAGCTTGAAGACGCGCAGGGGCGCGTCGGCTCGACGCAGTGCAGTTTGCAGGGGTCTTGCGATGTCCAGAGGCAAAGTCAAGTGGTTCAGTGATACGAAGGGGTATGGGTTCATCACGCCGGACGACGGCAGCCAGGACGTCTTCGTGCATTACAGCAGCATCGAAGGCGCTGGCTTCAAGAGCCTGGCTGAGAACGACGTCGTCGAGTTCGAGGTGGAACCGGGACCTAAAGGGCCCCGCGCCGTCAACGTGGTCAAGGCCGAGGGCTAGACTCGGCCGTCTTTGGTGACTCAAGGCGCTGCCATGCGGAGGGACGTGGCGGCGCCGTTTCTTTTCATTCGTGGCCTGCCGATGGTGAAGTGCTACTGCCCGCTGTCCTGGGCCGATTGAACGCCACGACGCCGCCAGCTACAATGCCGCCCGCATACGCCCGGGCCGTCAACCGGCCGGCGACGACTGAAAAGGGGAAACGCTGATGGCACTGAAAGTCGGCTTTGCAGAGGTGGACATCACGCCTCCGGTCGGCACACACAAGATCGGCTGGCTGAAAGACATCGTCTCCGACACCGTTCTGGACCCACTGTCCGCACGGGTGATGGCTATCGAGTCCAACGGTGAAAAGGCCGGCTTCATTCAACTCGACACGCTTTGCATCCCGCGCGAGCAGGCGGCGCGGATCCGCGAGGAGGTCGCGCGGCGCCACGCCTTCCCGGGGGATAACGTGATGGTGGCGGCCACGCACAACCACGCGGGGCCGGCCGTGGCGAACTGCGGCGACGTGAAGCGGGACGACGCGTACGTCGGGACCCTCGTGGAGTGGACTGCGTCTGCATTCGGACAGGCGCTCTCCAACATGCAGCCGGCGGAGATCGGATTCGGGACCACCTTCGAGTTCGACGTGCCGCACAATCGACGCGTCATCATGCGGGACGGCACGGTTCGCACGCAGACCTCTTTCAACGAGCCCAACGCACTTTGCATGGAGGGCCCGATCGACCCCGAGGTGGCCGTCCTGGCCGCGCGCGATCAGCAGGGCACGTTGCTGGGCGCACTGGTCAACTTCGCCTGCCACCCCACCCACCACGGCGGCGGCACGTGCCTGTCCGCCGGCTTCCCCGGCGTGCTGGACAGGCAGATGAAGAAGCGCAGGTGCCCGGTGACGCTGTTTCTGAACGGGGCCTCGGGGAATATCACCGACATGGACTTCCAGCGGGGCGGCGCCCGCAAGTCCCATGAGGAGATCGGCGAGATCCTGGCCGGCGACGTCGAACGCGCGTTGGCGCCAGTGGAGTACCGGAGGGAAGCGGAGCTTCGCTGCGCGGCTGAGACGGTTCAGTTACCGTTCCGTCAGCTCACCGAGGACGAGCTCAACGGGACGAAACGCGGCGCGCAGCGGTTTATCGATCCTGCCATCTACGAGCGGGCGATCCCCCGGCTGATCGAGCGGATGCGCCGCATGGGTACCGAGCCCGCCGAGGTCCAGGTCATCTCCATCGACGAGTACGCCTTTGCCGGAATCCCGGCCGAATACTTCGTGCAACTCGGCCTGCGCATCAAGGAGCAGTGTTACCCCAGGCACGCCCTCGTAGTCGCGCACGCCAACGGCATGGTCGGATACGTGCCGCATAAGGAAGCATTCCTTCGCGGCGGGTACGAGACCACGTTCGGCGGCGGCAGCCGTTTGGCGCCGGAAGCCGGCGACATGCTGGCGGACCGTGCCATCGAACTCATTGCTCGAGGACCGGCTCCCCAAACGGCAGAGGGAGACGGGCGCGCGTGAACGTGGACCTTCCAGCGGTGACGATCTCGGCGACGAAACCGAAGGGGAAGCTCGCAGCGATGCTGGCTGACATGGGGATCGGGATCGTCCCCATTCTTGAGGATGAGGGCAACGTCGACCGCTATGTCCTGAGCAAGCGCCTGGCCATCGAGCGCCGGACCGGCAGCAGCTTCCTGCGCGGCATCATGGACAAGACGCTCTTCACGAGCGCGGTTTACCTGCGGGAGCACTTCCGCATTGCGGTCCTCATCGTCGAGGGCGAGGTGAACTACGAGTACACCGGGTTCGATCCGCAGGCAGTCAGAGGCGCGCTTTCCTCGATGATGCTCCTGTATGGGATCAGCGTGCTGGCCACGCCGAACGTGGAAGAGACGGTGCAGCTCATCGCCATGATGGCGCGACAGGAGCAGGTGGGTATCCCGGAAATCTCCCTGATTCCGAAGCGGAAGGCGATCGACCTCGCTGACATGCAGCGGCGCGTAATCGAGATGCTGCCGGGCTGCGGGATGGTGGCGGCCCGCGACCTGCTGCGTCACTTCGGCAGCGTCAGGCGGATCGCTGACGCGGACGCGGAGGAGCTGCGGGCCGTCCGCGGCATCGGCGCCAGCAAGGCAGCGCAGATACGCCAGGTCTTGAACGCCGACTACGAATCGGTGGATACCGAGCGCGACATGGAAGACGCCATCCAGGCGGAGCCCGGGCTCTTGTTCCGCCGGGCCGGCACGCTGCTGGCGCGTCAGCACTACATTTACACCGAGCAGGGCGAACGCCAGTTCGTGGACCTGGTGTTCGTTAACGCGAAGGCGGACAGGATTGTCCTGGCGGAACTCAAGCGAGGCAAACTCCGACGCGAGCACGCCGCCCAGTTGAGGCGCTACCTGGACCATGCACACGAGTCGCCCCTGCTGCGTTCCTTCCTGGACAAAGGCGCCAGGGCATGCGGAGTTCTGGCCACTGTCGAGCCCTGTGAGTTCGATCCGAAGGACGCGGACATCTCCGTGCGCGTGATGCGCAAGGAGAGGATCATCCGCGTCCTGAAGCAACTGAGGGACTGACGCCGGGCCGACCGAGTTTGAGTCCGTCGGCCTGACGGGCTTTGTTGCGCGGCGTGCGGTGGGCCGCTATGATGAGGCGCCATGGAGCGTCGCGCCTCGTCGTAGGGGCCGCAACCAGGGACGATGCAATGCCACAGGCAGTCGGCTTCGACAACGAGCGCTACCTCGAAGAGCAGACGGCTGCCATCGTCGAGCGCGCCCAGAGCTTCGGCAACAAGCTGTACCTGGAGTTCGGGGGCAAGCTTATCTTTGACTACCACGCCGCGCGGGTGCTGCCCGGGTTCGACCCCAACGCGAAGATGCACCTCCTGCGCGAGCTCTGGTGCGAGGCGGAGATACTGCTGTGCATCTATGCGGGCGACATCGAGCGGAAGAAGATGCGGGCGGACTTCGGCATCACCTATGACGCCGACGCCCTCAAGCTAATAGACGATCTGCGTGAATGGGGGTTGGAGCCGCGCGCCGTGGTGATCACCCGTTTCGAGGGGCAGCGCAGCACGGAGCTGTTCAAGAACAAGCTGGAGAGGCGTGGCATAGCCGTCTACACCCATCGTGCCAGTGAGGGTTACCCGGCCGATGTGGACATGATCGTCAGCGAGGAGGGCTACGGGGCCAACCCGTACGTGGAGACCACGAAGCCCCTGGTCATCGTCAGTGGGCCCGGCCCCGGCAGCGGCAAGCTGGCTACCTGCCTGAATCAGATGTACCACGAACACCAACGCGGGATACGCTCGGGATACGCCAAGTTCGAGACGTTTCCCATCTGGGATCTGCCCCTGAAGCATCCCGTCAACGTGGCCTATGAGGCTGCGACGGCGGACCTCCGGGACGTCAACATGATCGATCCGTTCCACCTGGAGGCTTACGGGGAGACGGCGATCAACTACAACCGGGACGTCGAGGCCTTCCCCGTGCTCCAGAAGGTCCTGGAGCGCATCACGGGAGGCGAATCGCCCTATGCGTCGCCGACGGACATGGGCGTCAACCGCGCCTCGTGCGGCATCAGCGATGACGAGGTGGTACGCGAGGCCGCAGGCCAGGAGGTGATCCGTCGGTACTTCCGCTACGCGTCCGAGTACGTGATGGGCTTCGCCGACAGGCAAACTGTGGAGCGCACCGAACGCCTCATGGAAGGGCTCGGGCTGAAGGCGGAGGACCGGCGCGTCGTCCAGCCTGCCCGCAGGGCGGCCCGTGAGGCCCGGCGCAAGGGCAAGGGCAATAAGGGTATCTTCTGCGGGGCAGCCATCGAGCTGGCGGACGGCACCATCATCACGGGCAAGAATTCGCCCCTCATGCACGCGGCCTCCAGCCTCGTCCTCAACGCGGTCAAGCACCTGGCCGGCGTGCCGGATCAGATACACCTGCTGGCGCCCACCATCACCGAGTCCATCGGCCGGCTGAAGCGGGACGTTCTGAACAAGAAGACCGTCAGCCTCGACCTGGAGGAGACGGTCATCGCGCTCGGCATAGGTTCCACGACGAATCCGACGGCCCAGCTTTGCGTGGAGAAGTTGAAGGAGTTGCGCGGATGCGACGTCCACATGACCCACATCCCCACTCCCGGGGATGAGGCCGGGCTGCGGCGGCTGGGCGTCCACCTGACAAGCGATCCCAACTTCGCAACGAAGGATTTGTTTGTGTCCTGACGCAGGCCGCGCCCGGGGCGCGGCCACAGGCATCCGCCACCCCGGCCGGACCACACAAGCCGAAGGAAGGGGACATGGCAAAGATCGCATTCATCGGAGCGGGCAGTCTCGGGTTCACGCGCGGGCTCGTGCGCGACATCCTCACCTTCCCCATCCTCGAGGACGCCACGCTGGCGCTGATGGACATCGACGAAGAGCGCCTCGATTTCGCGCGCAGGGCGGTCCAAAGCATCATCGAGAAGGGCGACTATCCGGCCAAGGTCGAAGCGACCAAGGACCGCCGCAAAGCGCTGAAAGGCGCAGATGCCGTCATCTGCACCATTCTTGCGGGAAGCGTCAACGTGTGGCGGCACGACATCGAGATCCCAAAGAAGCACGGCGTGGACATCTGCGTGGGCGACACGCGCGGCCCCGCCGGCATCTTCCGTGCCCTGCGCACCATCCCCGCCATGCTGGACATCTGCCGTGACATGGAGCGCGTCTGCCCGGACGCCATCATGCTGAACTACACGAACCCGATGGCGATGCTGTGCCGCGCGATGCAGCGCAGCACCGACGTGCGCGTGAGCGGCCTATGCCACAGCGTCCAGGGGACGGCCCAGATGCTGGCCGGGTGGATCAAGACCCCCATGGAGAAGATTACGTACGTCTGCGGCGGCATCAACCATCAGGCGTGGTACATCGAGTTCAAGAAGAACGGCAAAGATGCCTATCCTCTGCTACGCCGGGCCGTCAAGAAGCCTGAGATATACAACCACGAGATCGTGCGCAACGAGATGTTCCTCGCCCTGGGCTATTACGTGACCGAGTCCAGCGGGCACAACTCCGAGTACAACTGGTGGTTCCGCAAGCGTCCGGACCTCATCGAGAAGTACTGCCTGCCCGGCACGGGCTGGAATCCCGGCAAATACGCCGCGATACTGGACGGCTACCGCAGCCGGAGCAAGTCCTGGAGGAAGCAGTTCAAGGAATGGCTTAAGCAGGGCGCGCCCATATCGCTGGAGCGCGGGCACGAGTACGCCGCCCACATCATCAACGCCTTCATGGGGGGCGAGCCATTCGAGTTCAACGGCAACGTGCCGAACACGGGGCTGATTCCGAACCTGCCGGAAGGCGCGTGCGTCGAGGTGCCCGTCGTCGCGAACCGTCGTGGCTTGAACTCCGTCTATGTCGGCCCGCTGCCGCCCCAATGCGCCGCGTTGAATAACATCAGCATCGCCGTCGAGGAGATGGCAGTCGAGGCGTCCCTGACGGGAGATCCGACCCTCGTCTACCAGGCCATTGCCTATGACCCGCTGACGGCCTCCGTGCTCTCGCTGGCGGAGATAAAGGACATGACGGTGGAGATGCTCAAGCGGAACCGACGTCACTTGCCGCAGTTCAAGAGCATCTCCATATAGCCGGGAAACCACGGGTTAGCGCACGGAGCGGCTCGCGTCACGGAGGGAGGGAGACAATGAGACGGTTCACGGTCAGCCTGCTGGCGGGCGTTGTTGGCTTCATGGTTCTCTCGTCCGCGGCGTTCGCCGCCGAGAGCGGTTCGGCCCTCGCGAGGGCAGGGCTCGTGCTGCAGACGCTCTCTTCTGCGGACCTGGACGCGATACAGGAGGAGATGGGATACCGGGTCGGCGTGCTCGTGAACGGGGTGACGCCCGGCTCGCCGGCTGCACAGGCGGGCCTTCGCACGGGCGATGTGCTGTTCACCGTGGGAAGCAGCGGCGTGGACGCCACGGAGGCGGTCGAGCGAGCGCTCACGGGCGCTGCGGGCAAGATCCCCGTTCTGGGGGTTCGGGCAGGGGAGTTCGGCGAGTATGAGGCCCTCCAGTGTGTAATCACGATGCCAGCGCCGGCGGCGGAGCCGAGGGCAGAAGCGGCAGCCGAAGCGCCCCAGGGGGCCGTGAGGGAGGCCGGTGACGATCTGGCGGCGAAGCTGAAGGCTCTCGAGGCAGCCCATCAGGCCGGGATCCTGAGCGATGAGGAGTACGCCCTGAAGAAGAAGGAGGTCGAGGCCCAGATTCAGGCTGCTGCGCCGCGCCTGGATGAAGCCACGCAGCAGAAGCTTCAGGCGCTGGAAGCTGCCCACGATGCGGGGATACTGAGCGACGAGGAGTACGCGCGCAAGAAGGCGGAACTGCTGGGCGGCGAAGCCGAAGCGCCCTCCGGGCCGGCCAAGGGCAAGGTCTACCGTCATGTCATCGGATTCTCGCTCTGGTACCCCGCAGGATGGACCATCAAGGAACATGACGATTCTCTGCAACTCGTCCCCCCTAAGCCCGCCACGACGCCGGATGGGCCTTCCGAGCTCTACTTCATCATCGGCGAACGAGTGATCGAGGAGGGCATCACCCGGGCTGACGACCCGCGCGTGGTCGAGTATCTTGACCAGCAGATACTGTCCCTGTCTCCAGCTTTGGCGCGGCCGGGCGAGCCGACCTCCGTCGGCAAGGGCGTGGCGATTGAATGGAAGGGGACGGCGCCCAACGGGAACGTCGTCCTGGCACGCGCCTCGGTTCGGATCATCAACGAGTACGCCGTGGCCCTCCTGGCCATTGGCCTGAAGGCCCCGCTGGAGAGGCGTAGTGTGGATTTGCGCCGCATCTCCGACTCGTTCGGCTTCGGCGAGGGGAAGACCGACCCCGCCCTTGCAGGCACATGGCGCCTTGTTTCCACGTACGCCTTGACCAACGAGTCCCCGTTCGAGACGGATTGGTCGAGGGCGCGGATGGTTTCCGAGACTCAGAGCACGCTGACCTTGCGAGCGGACGGCACCTGGAGCAGAACGGACGCCTCTCACATGATCGCGATTGCCGGCGACCTTTCCATTGAGAGCAAGGACACATCCGTCGAGAAGGGGCGCTGGAATGCAGGGGAGGGCGCTCTATACCTGCTATGGGGCGACGGCTCGTGGGAGGACTACAAGTACGAGCTCCGCCGCGCGGAGCAGGGGCGTCAGTTGCGACTCGTGACCGGCACCAAGGGCGAGCTCTGGGAGGAAACAGCACCGACGGCAGACTGACCGGCCGGACACGCCGGACATGCTCAGCGCTACGGAGTGTGATATTGGAGGTGCAGAAGGCTGGGCTCGCGGCCGCGCAGGCGTTACCAACCCCCGCCGCCTCCTCCGCCCCCGCCCCCGCCTGAGAACCCACCGCCGCCCGCGCCTGAGCTGGAGCCGGGCGCCCTGGCCGAACTTGCCGCAGCCGTGGCGAATGACGTGCCCAGCGAACCCGCGAACGAGGTCGTCCCCAGCGTCCGCCAGCCGGTGCCCGAGTACCACCTCGGGCTGTAGGGTTGGTCGGCCGTGCCGGCTCGGCTGAGCACGTCCGCAAACTGCTCGCTCCACTCCTGCTCGACCTCCAGCGCCAGCGCGTAGGGGAGGTAACGCTCGAAGAGCTCCGGCGTCTTCTCCGGCGGGTTAAGCAGGTTGAGCCGATCCCTCTCCGCCACGGAGAGGAACATGCGGAATCCCTCAATCTTATCCATCAGCTTCCGGCCGGCGAGCGTGGGCGCCTTGAGCAGGTGGTAGAAGATCCAGTTGAGCGCCCCGGCTGCCAGCACCAGCCCGACCATCCCCGGCGACGTCAGATGCGCCAGCATGCCCAGGCCGAACACTTCGCCCGCCAGGAAGGGCAGCGCGAACAGGCTGGTCACAATGGCAGTGCCCAGAGGGGCCAGCACGGTGCCCCTTCCGCTGAAGACCGCTCGCCACGAGCTGGCGGCCTGCCAGAGGAGGGCGCACACGACGATCGTCCAGATGGAGAGCCACAGGCACATGAATAGGGCCGGGAACGATGCGTGGGCGAGTGCACCCAGCACAACCGCCGTCGCGGAGGCGACAAGCCCAACAGCGAAATAGCCCCTATTAGTCATGAAGTACTTCTTCTGAAAGTTCGCCTCCAACGACTTCTCGAGCTTGTCCATCGAGTCGCCGATCTGCCGGTGGTTTGCCTGGTCGATCTTGACGGTGACCAGACTGCCGAACAGCCTCTTGGCGAGCTTCCTCTCCTCCGGGGTCAGCGTCTCCATGCCCGCTCCCGTCCTGGTCAGCGTGTAGCTGCCGTACTCGTCGGAGATGCTGAGATAGCCCTTGACCGCCATGTTGATGACGGCGGCTGCAAATGCCTTCTTGTCGTAGCCCATCCGGGCAATGTAACGCGCGGCGGCCGGGCTGAGCCCTCCGGGCGGCTCGTATAGCGGGATGATGGTGCCCTCCTCCGGATCGCGCCCGACGCGGGCCCAGACCACGGTGTAGTACAAGAACACCCCGGCCAGGCCGAACAGCCCCACGACCAAGCCCCGGTTGTCGCTCAGAAGGTAGGCGAACTTCTCCGCTTGAGTCGGCTCGGCCACGTATCCCTTGGGCCATGAAACGACCACGGTGAGTCCCTCCTTTTGCGCGAGCCTCTGCGTGGTCTCGAACGTGGCTGTCCCCGCCAGGTCCACCTCGGCGGCATAGTTCCTGCCCCGCGAGCCCTCGGGTCCGGTGTAGCCCTCCAACTCGATCTCCGACGCCGGCACGCCGCCGGGCAGCGAGACGGTCGCCGAGACATGCTCGATGGGGAACTCCCACCCGACGCCCGTCACGTTCCAATACAGCTCGTCGTGGTCGTCGAAGAAGCCGATCTGCCGGTCGGTCGCATACTTCACCCTGTACGTGTACTCTCCCGTCTTCAGCAATACGTCTTCCCGCCCGATGTAGAGGCGCTGGCCGTTCATGAGCTGCTTCACGTGGTGGGGGGCCGGCTTGCCGTCCTGCTCGACCTCCAGGATGTCCAGCCCGACGACGTAGCGGAGCCCGAACCGGTCCGTGTAGTCGGTGGGAAGGTCGCGCCAGATTCCCCTGCGAATCTTGCGGCCTTCGCACCGGACCTTGATTGTCTCCTCCACCGTCATGTTGCCGTCCTGATGGACGGTGATGTCAGTCTGGTAATCGAGGATTCGCTCACCCCTGCCGTCCGCCGCCGCTGCGGTGGGGCTGCCGTAGAAGAACAGGCACGCTGCCATCAGGATTAGCGCGGCGACGCGGTGCATGGCTTTCATGGTTCGGCCTCCGGTTCTTGTCTACCTGCAACCTGGATGTCCACCTCGGGCACCTGTCTCTCGGTGGTGTACTCGATCTCAAAGAAGTCGGCCGGGCGGAATCGAAACAGGCCCGCGATCAACATGCCGGGGAAGGACTCGACCCGGATGTTGTAGTCGCGGACGGTGCCGTTGTAGTACCTTCTGGCGAGCTGGATCTGGTCCTCGATCTCCGAGAGGCCGTCCTGCAGCTCGAGGAAGTTCTGGTTGGCCTTCAGGTCGGGGTAGGCTTCGGCGACCGCGATGAGGTTTCGGAGCACCTGCGAAAGGCCGGTTTCGGGCTCGGACTTCCCGGCGGCTCCGGCCGCCCGCATGCATAGCGTTCGGGCCCGCGTTACGTTCTCGAACAGGTTGCGTTCGTGGAGGGCGTAGCCCTCGACCACGCGCACCAGGTTCGGGATGAGGTTGTAGCGACGCTTGAGCTGGACGTCGATGCCGCTCCAGGCCTCTCGCATCAGATTGCGTCCCCTCACCAGCCTGTTGAAAGCGACAACCGCCCACGCCAGGACCGCGGCCACTACGGCAGCGCCGGCAATCAGTATCTTGCGCATCTTGCCCTCTAGCAGCGTAAGGTGACGTGCGTGTGTTCCGATGCAAGCCCGAAGGTATGGCAGGACGCCGGTAAGGTTACTGGAAAGCGCGGATCGGCCGCAAGGCGTGTCTTGCGGGAAGCGGCCGGATTGGCTAGCATTCTGCGGTTGCGAGACCGAACCGGACTTTCGTAGGAAGGGTGCACAGTGGCTACTTCGCCCCACAAGCTGAGCGAATCGGACGTGCAGACCTATCGCCCTTGTTCTGACGGCCCGCTGCGCAGCCGGGGTCGAATCGCAAGACACCCGGGCGCACGGAAGCTGCTGCACGTTCATCTGGGCTGGCTCTTGATCGGGTGGTTGCTCATGGGTTGCACCGCAACAGGCCAATGCAGGGACGCCGCGCGCTGGCAGGCGCTGGTATCCCCGGCAGGTCAGGTGGAGCTGTTCGCCGGCAGGCAGAGGATGGCGACGATCTCCCCCGGCCTTTTCGAAGCAACGTGGCGATCGGCAGGCCTGGGCGGCGTCCGGGCTGAAGGCACCTCAGGCGACGTGCTCAGGGGCACGATACGGGCCCCAGGCGGAACGGTTGTGGACTCGCAGCTTCGGGCGCATCCCTCTGCCGACGGTCTGTCGCTGGCTTACAGGCTCACGCCGCGGGAGGCTATCACGCTGAACAGCCTGCACGTCGCGGTCAATCTTCCCATTCGCCTCCTCGCGGGTCAGGAGTTCGTTGCAAACGGGGAACGAGGGACGGTGCCCGCCGAGTTCGGCGACGTGCACGTGCGCTCGGCGCCGACGCAGTCCCTCGTCCTGTCCCTGGCGGAGGGCCGTGTTCTGCGCGTGGACTTGCCGGCAGCCACACCGGTGCTTCTGCAGGACAACCGACAGTGGGGCCCCTCGTTCTCCGTGCGCATCGGCCCGCAGTTCAGTGAGGGGCGGCAGTGGCCGGCGGGTCAGCCGCTGGACCTGGCCTTCACAATCAGCACGCCTGAGGGGATCGACGTCGCGTTCGACAGGCCGGTCACCATCGAGGCGGGGAGCGAGTGGGTGCCGCTGGCGCTCGAGCTCGACATCGTGCCGGGCTCCGCACTCGACTTCTCGGGGATGGGGCAGGTGGATCCGCCGGCCGGGAAGCATGGATGGTTGATCGCGCGCCCGGACGGTCAGCTTGCATTCGAGCGGGACCCGGAGACCCCACGGCGATTCTACGGTGTCAACCTCTGCTTCAGCGCGCATTACATCACGCATGAGCAGGCGGACCGGCTGGCCGATAGACTCATGCGCCTGGGCTATAACACCGTTCGCTTTCATCACTACGAGGGGGAGCTGGTTGACCGCTCACAGGGCACCAGCACGTCCCTTCGCGCCGATAAGCTCGATCAGCTCGACTACCTGCTGGCGGCGCTGAAGAAGCGCGGCATCTACATGACGACCGACCTGTTCGTCTCCCGCCCGGTCTTCGCCGGCGAGATATGGGAGGGCGCCGAGGGCGACCTCGGCATGAACAGCTTCAAGATGTTGGTGCCCGTGAACGAGAGGGCGTTCGAGAACTGGAAGGCCTTCTCCCGCAACCTGCTCACGCACGTCAATCCCTACACCGGACTGACCTACGCCCAGGATCCCGCCATTGCCTGGCTGGCGATGATCAACGAGGGCAACGCGGGCAACTACCTGCGCGGCCTGGACGAGAGGGTGGCCCGTGATTGGCAGGCCGCGTGGAACCGCTTCCTGGCCGCCCGTTACGGCAGCCGGCAGGCAATCGAAGATGCCTGGGGCGTGTCCGTCGAGGGCGATCCCGCTGCCGGCACGGTCCCGCTCCCGATGAATCCATACGAGGATTCCCCTCGCGGCTGCGACGTCGTTGCGTTTCTGACCCAGACGGAGCGCGACATGTTCGCCCGGACGGAGCAGTTCCTCCGCGAAGAGCTCGGCGTGAAAGCGCTGCTCACCAACATGAACGGCTGGACGAACCCGATTCAGAACCAGGCAGCGCGGGCGGATTTCGGCTACGTGGACGACCACTTCTACGTCGATCATCCCCGTTTCCTGGAAGGAAGCTGGCGGCTGCCGTCGCGCTGCGATAACCGGAGTCCCATAGCCGAGGGGGCGCCGGGCGGCCGAAGCTGCGCGTTCGTGAGGCTCATGGACAAGCCGTTCACCATCAGTGAGTACAACTACTCCGGCCCGGGCCGGTTCCGCGGGGTAGGGGGGATCCTGACCGGCTGTCTGGCCGCGCTGCAACGCTGGGGCGTCGTCTGGCGGTTCGCCTACAGCCACAGTCGCAACAGCATGTTCGAGTCCTCGCGCGCGGGCTACTTCGACCTGGCCTCGGATCCGCTAAACCAGGCTGCCGAGCGGGCCGCCCTCTGCCTGTATCTGCGTGGCGACATGGATCCAGCCCCCCACGCCATCGCCATCGCGAGCACGTCGGAGGAGTTGCTGTTGCACAGCGCCCACCGCAGGGACGCGGCGCCACCCTGGACGGCGCTGGCCCTGGTCACGCGCGTGGGTACGTTCCTTGCCGACCGGACGATGGAGGTTCCGGCGGACCTGGTGCTGCCGCTCGGCTGGGATACGCCGCCCGGCGCCTACGGCGGGGGAGAGGTCCTCGACCTGGATCCCTACGCGGACGAGACGGGCGCCAGACTGCTGGCCGCGATGCGCGAGCGGGGGTGGCTGCGGGACAACGTCACGGACCTGGCGGCAAGACGCATGCAAAGCGAGACGGGGCAGTTGCTCATCGATGCGCCGCGCGACGTAATGGTCCTGAACACGCCGGCGACCGCCGGTTGCTACGCTCCGGAGGGAGAGACGGTCGAGATCGGCCCCGTCAGGATCGCGGTGGAGGAAACGGACGCCACCGTGTGGGTCTCGAGCGTGGACGGCCTGCCCATAGCGCAGAGCCGCCGGCTGATCATCACTCATCTGACGGACCTGCAGAACAGCGGGGCCCGCTTCGGAGAGCGGGCGCGTCAGACGCTGCTGGCCTGGGGCGAGCTGCCGCACCTGGTGCTTGCGGGTTCGGCAACCGTGTCCTTGCGTCTCAGCGCTCCCGAACGCGCGCGGGTGTGGGCCTTGGCCACAAGCGGGCGGCGGCTCGCGCCGGTGGAGGCGACCGTGCGCGGCGGGTCGCTGGTTGTGCCCCTGCGGGTGCGCGGCAGCGAGGGCGCGCGCATGATCTACGAGGTGGAGGTCCCCTGAGTGCTTACTCCAGACGGCGGTCGAGCGTGCGGTAGTTGATGGCCTCGCTGACGTGATGTGCCTGGATGCCGTCCGAGCCCTCCAGGTCTGCGATCGTGCGGGCCACCTTCAGGATCTTGTCGTATGCCCGGGCCGAGAAGCCAAGGGCGTCCATGGCCTGCCGGAGCAGCAGGCGTCCGTCGTCGTCAAGCTGGCAGTAGCGCCGGACGTGGCGCCGCTCCATGCGCGAGTTGGCAAAGAAGCCCACTCCCGCGAACCTATCCAACTGGCGCCGCCGGGCCTCCACCACGCGCTCCCGGATCGCGTCGGATGGCTCGGCCGGACGCGACGTCGCCAGGTCCCTGTATTCCAGCGGCGGCACGTCGACGTGTATGTCAATCCGGTCCAGGAGCGGGCCGCTGATGCGCCGACGATAGGACTGAATCTGCCTGGGCGTGCACCGGCACTGCCGGCGCGGGTCCGTGTAGTGGCCGCACGGACACGGGTTCATCGCAGCCACCAGCATGAACTCCGCCGGGTAAGTGACGGTCATGTTGACCCGGGAGATGGTGATGTGACCATCCTCGACGGGCTGGCGAAGCGACTCCAGAGCCGAGTGGCCGAACTCGGGCAGCTCGTCCAGGAACAGCACGCCGTGATGGGCCAGGCTGATCTCACCCGGCTTCGGATGAGTTCCGCCGCCGACCAGGCCCGCGATGCTGACGCTGTGATGAGGCGAACGGAAAGGCCGCACGGCCATCAATGACGTCCCCGGCTGCAGCAGCCCGCTGACGCTGTAGACCATGGTCGTCTCGATGGATTCGTCCAGCGTCAGGTTGGGCAGAATGGTGCAGAGCCGCTGGGCCAGCATGCTCTTGCCGGCCCCTGGCGGGCCGATCATCAGGATATTGTGCGCACCGGCGGCGGCCACCTCGATGGCACGCTTGACGTGGTGCTGGCCCTGGACTTCGGACAGGTCGACGTCGTACGTCCGTGCCTCCCGGAAGATCCGGTCCACGTCCAGGCGCACCGGCTTGAGCTGCTGCGACCCGGTCAGGAATCCCACGGCTTCCGTCAGGTGGCTGACCGGTATGACGTCGAGCCCCTCAACGACGCCCGCCTCCCGTGCATTGTCCATCGGGACGATCAGCCCGTCAAAACCGCGCTCGCGCGCGTGAAGCGCCATTGAAAGGCAGCCGTTGACCGGACGAACGCGGCCATCCAGCGCCAGCTCTCCCACGACCACGTATCGCCCGTCAGTCTTCAGACGCAGCGAGTCCGTGGCCTGCAGCAGCCCCAGAGCGATGGGAAGCTCGAAGGCGGGACCTTCCTTACGGCGATCGGCCGGCGCCAGGTTCACTGTCGCGGCGATGGTGGGCAGGTAGTAGCCGCTGCTGCGCAGGGCCGCCCGGACGCGATCTATGCTCTCCTTGACGCTGGCGTCGGGCAGGCCCACCAGCGTTGCGCGCGGCAGCGCCGAACGCGTCACGTACACCTCGACCTCGACGGGGTAGGCCTCGATGCCGTACACGCCCATGCTGTGGACTTTGCCAAGCATGCGGTGCCCTTCGCCCGAGCTGCGCCAATCCGGTAGCCCCGTCCGACCGCCTCACAGGAGTATTAGACGTAAGTATAGCACGTCCGTATAGCGCGTGCAAGAGGTGGGCGAGAGCCAGCGCGATGCATGGCTGCTATTGAAATTGGCCGGTCCACTGCGTACTATCCCGCGCGCATGCCCGCTTGGCCTCACACTCGGCCGGAAGGGCCCTGGCAGGTGCCTCGTAACATGGCAGGAGGAGCCATGAAGGTACTCATCATCGGAGGAACTGGCCTGATCAGCACCGCCATCACACGCCAGTTGGTGGAACGGGGCGACGAGGTGACGCTCTTCAATCGGGGGCGGACGGAGTCGCGCGTGCCTTCGCAGGCGCGGCAGGTTCACGGAGACCGGAGGGCGTACGAGGAGTTCGTCCGCCGCATGCGCGAGTTGGAGCTTTTCGACTGCGTCATCGAGATGATTTGCTTCACGCCCGAAGACGCGGGGAGCCTCGTCGCGGCGTTCGGCGGGCGGACGGGCCACCTCATCTTCTGCAGCACCGTGGACGTGTATGCAAAGCCGGCGAGTCGGTACCCCGTGACCGAAGACGAGTCCAAGAAGCCGGTGAGCCTCTACGGACAGAACAAGGCGAAGTGCGAGCGCCTGTTGCTCGATGCCGACGAGCGCGGCGACTTCCCGCTCACGATCATCCGGCCCGCGCATACGTACGGCGAGGGCGGCACGCTGATCCATACCTTCGGCTGGAGCACGACGTTTCTGGACCGCATCCGAAAGGGCAAGCGCGTCGTCGTCCACGGCGACGGCAGCTCGCTGTGGTGCTCGTGCCACGTCGACGACTGCGCCCGCGCCTTCGTCGCCGCGGCAGGCAGGGAACGGACGTTCGGCAATGCCTATCACGTCACGGGCGAAGAATGGTCGACGTGGAACCGCTACCACGAGTGCATCGCCGAGGCGATGGGCGCTCCGCACCCGAACCTTGTCCACATCCCGACGGATCTGCTCGCTAAGGTCGCGCCGGACCGCTCGGCCGTAGTCGCGGAGAACTTTCAGTTCGACAACATCCTCGACAACGCCGCCGCGCGCCGGGACCTGGACTTCCGCTACACGATCCCATTGGTGGACGGCGCACGGCGTACCATCGAATGGCTGGACGCGCGAGGCAACATCGCGGACAGCGACTCCGATCCCTTCTACGACCGTCTGCTTGACGCGTGGGACCGCCTCGGCGAGCGGATGACGCGCGAACTGCGCGAGTGAGGGGAGCGGGGGGGGTCGCTCCAGAGGCAACCTCTCGACCTGCCTGCGCTCGTCAACGCGGAAAGCTGTGCTTGCCTTCGTTGGTCGGCTCACCCCGCTCGAGTTCGTCCGGACCGAACGGCCCCGGCCCGCGCAATCCTTCCGGCTCGTGCAGCGCCTCGACCCACTGGCAGGGGGGCGCGTCGCCTTCCACTCGCCAGGCCAGCTCAAGCTCGTCGGGGTTGAAGGCCGCCTCTAGGGTCGCCTGCGTGGAGTGCTTACCGAAGCCGTAGTACTCCTGCCACGCGTCCAGGTTCAGCAGCGCCTGCGGCTCAGGGAAGCGGACGCAGAGCGAGACGGCGTCGTTCGACGCGTCGTACAGGTTCCCGTCGGCCGCGACCTCGTCGGCGCGCGCGAACAGGATGCGCTTGGGGCACTGGAAGAAAACGTTGTTAAGCACCTTGTGCCGGCGGCCGAGGCCGACGCGCCCGGCGATGATCCGGCCGCTCTGCGCGAGGTCGAAGCTGACCGCGTAGTTGTCCCGGATGCGCCCCAGGAAGTTGTGGGCCACGGCCAGGTTGTCGCCGCTGTCCCCGTAGACGCCCAGGCCGCCGACCCCGCTCGCCCCCGGCTCTCGCTGATCGGCCAGCGTGCTGCGCACGTCCCAGATGACGTTGCCGTCTATCAGGTTCAGGTCGTGGCTGCACTCGATATAGACGGCCGCGATGCGCGTCGCAATGTCAGCGAACACGTTGTTGGTGATGCGGCAGTTCTTGTTGAGCACGTCGAGCCAGATGCCGCAGGCGTCCGTGACGTGACGGAACACGTTCCGGCGGAACAGCGCGCCGTTGCACGTGTGGAACTTCAGCCCGGCGCACTCATAGAGCCGCTCCGGCACCAGCCCGCCGATCCGCTCGATGACGTTGTCCTCGACGAGCGTCCGGTCCACGCCGCCGCAGCCCTGAATGCCGCTCACCCCGCAGTCCGTGATCGTGTTGCGCCGCACGACGTGGCCGCCCAGGCACTCGGTCCGGTCGCTGTGCCAGCTCTCGGCGCCGATGTCCAGCCCCACGGCGTTCGCCCATCGGACGTGATTGTCCTCGATGATCCAGTGATGGCCGCGTGAGGCGCTCACCAGGCCGCGCTGAGGGATGGGCACCCCGTCCGCCGCGTGCTCAAAGCGGAAGCCGCTGACCCGCACGTAAGCCAGGTGGCGTTCGGACGGGGCGAACACCTGCTCGCGCACGGCGACCTCGAACGTGGCTTCTTTGGGATCCGCGTCCTGCCACAGCCGGAAGTGGATGCGCAGCCCCGGGTCCTCTACCCAGAACGCGCCGTCGGTCTGCGCCAGGTTGCGGTACCGGAACACCTGCTTGAGAGGGCGCCCGTCGGCGAAGATCATGCCGCGCCGAAGCTGAAACCTGTGTGCGTCCTCCGCAGACCAATCCTGCACGAAGGTGCGGTACTCCGCAGGCATGTTGGGAATCATGAACGGGTTGTAGCCAACGAACCAGTCGGCGGGCAGGTCGGCCATCCAGGCCATCCCGGTGGGGGCGGTGGGGTCCTGGATGCGCGTCGCCCATCCCTCGCTCGGACGCGCGTCGGGCTGCCAGACCTCGGAGCCTTTGACTACCACTTCCTCGCCCGGTGCGGCCTCATAGGCGATCATCTTGTCCGGCCCTTCGCCCCCGCGCGCCGGGCGCACGCACTCGCGGTAGACGCCTCCGTGCACGATGAGCTTCTCGCCGGGCTCAAGAACGGCGGCCGCCCGGCCGATCGTCGCGAAAGGCTGCTCCTCGGTGCCGGAATTCTCGTCGGACGCGTTGGGATGGCTGCACGCGACGTGATAGACGCGGCTGTACTGCGTCTCGTCATCCCAGAACTCGAACGCCGTCCCGTCGGGCATCAGCACCTGCTCTTCGGACATGGCTAGGCTCCCCGCGCAGAAGGGCTACCAGGGGCACACGGCCCGCGGCTCAGATTCAACACAGCCGCCGCGGGCCGCAGGTGATCGAGCGCGATCATGCCGTCGGGCGCGAATGAGAGGCGGACGGCCGGCTCTGACCTACGGGCCATTCCTGCCGCACGCGATCGCTGCTCCGGCGGGGCGCAAGCCCCCGCACGCGCTCAGAACTGCACTGTCTGCCGGCTGGTGAGGGTCCGGGTGCCGTGCTCACCAATCTCGATCTGCACTGTGACCTGCACCTGCTTGCCGCGCGCCGGAGTCGTATCCAGGACAAAGGCAAGGGTCCGCGTCTCCCCCGGGCTCAGGTCGGCCATGACCACCGCTTCCGCCGGCTGCGCCAGGAGTCCCGGAGCCTGCACGGTGACGCGCAGGTCCAGGTTCCGCACGTCCTCATTCTGCACCGCCAGTTCGAGCGTGCCATCGGCTCCGGGCCTTGCCTCTAGCACCACCGGCACCCGCACGTCCACCTCAGCCCGCTGCAGCATGTCGTTCAGCCGCTCCTGTCCCGGCCTCTCGGTCAGGATGTACAGCGGCCGACCCAGCCGCAGTTCGTGCGTTCCGGCCGGACCTTCGGCCTTGACGGGATTGGCGAGCATGTCCGCCCAGACTGCTCGGGCGCCTTCGGGCAGCCGGACCGTCATCGTCTCGTCCAGGTTCCAGAGCGCCGCCGCGGCGCCGGCCGGACCGTCCATCAGGACGCAGGCGACCCGCCCATCCCCGAGCGTCGTCCTGCCGGTCACGCGCCTGCCCTTGAGCACGCGCGCCAGGCCGTTGAGCGCCACCAGCCTGGGCCTCGGCACGTAATTCTCGTAGAACACGGCGTAGCCGTACGTGGGCGTGGTCTGCGCGCTGAACCAGAAGAACTTCTCGACGCCGGTCGAGAGGGCCGAGAGGTAGCACTGGGCCAGATTGACGGCGCACTGCTCCTCCGTCTGCGATGAGGCGCGGTAGCCCACCCCGTCGCACTGCGAGCCCTGTTCGGTGTGCCAGACGCGATTGGGGGGCCCATACTCCCTGACAAGCCTCTGCACGGCCTCGGCCAGGTTCTGCATCTGCTCGAACGGACGGCCGATCTGGGCGTAGCTGTGCATCGCCATGATGTCCATGCACTTAACACTGCCGGCTTTGAAGACGTCCTCCATGTAGTCGGGGCTCGTCCCGCCGAAGCCCACCACGGCCACGTCCGGATCGACCTTCCTGATGCTGTCGTACGTCGCCTTGAGCAGCTTCGCGTAGTAGTCGGGCTCCATGGTGTAGTTCGCCTCGTTCCACACCTCCCAGGCCTGCACCCGGCCGCGATACTGCCTGGCCGTGGTCTCCACGAAGTTGGACCACTGGCCCATGTCGTGGGGAGGCCGCTGAATCCGGTCGATCTCGCCCGCCCACTCCTGCTCGTAGTCCGGGTAGTACCGCAGCAGGATCGGCATTATCTCCATGCCCGCCCGGTTCACGGCCCCGAGCTGGCGGTCGTACTCTGTCCAGTCGAACTTGCCCTGCTCCTTCTCCGACATGCCCCAGCCCCACCAACCGCGGATCCACTTCACCCCGCACTGGGCCAGCACTTCCATGTTATGGTTCAGGTGCTCGGTGGGCTCTCGCTCCATGTGGGTGTTCATCCCCAACTGCGAGTCCATCACGTCGCCCACGCCTTGCATGAGCTCGATGACGTTGAAGATCCTTTCGGTCTCCTTAATGAGCCGGCCGTCCTGATGCACGCTCAGGTGCGCGACGAACCAGCCCGCCGCATCGTTGGGAAGCTCCAGCCGCGCGTCTGCGACTCCGCCGGCCGGAACCGTGCCGACCTTCACCTCCTGACGGCTCACCTCCCGGCCGAGCCAGTCCGTGACGGCGCACGTCAACGCCAGGTTCCGATCCTGCCCGGCGGTGTTGGTCACCTTCACCGGCAGCGCGCCGCCCTGGTTGAGCATGTAGGTGCGGTGGGGCGGCAGCTCCGCCAGAAGCCCCACGGAGAGGCCGTCGGTCTCGGTCCGGGCATAGTCCGACTCATCGCCCACCACCACGCTGACCGCATCCACGTCCACGCGGGCGTCATCGGAGCCCGAGATCTCGACGTACGCCTTGTCGGTCGCCCAATCCTCCGGCACGTCGAAGCTCTTCGAGAAGCGCTGCCAGTCCTGTGTGACACTGGAATAGTGAGTCTCGCTCCCCCGGCCGCCGCCCGTGTTCTGGAGCCGCAGGCGGCCATTGCAGGGCTTGTCCGCCCGCATCGTGACGGCGATGGTGTGCAGCTTGCCCGGGGCAATGGTGAAGGGATAGGAGATGATCGAGCCGGCGTCCGGCCCGCTGGCCCTAAGGAAGGCCCGCCCTTGCGGCGCGTCCCCCGTCTCCACGTGCCACAGCAGGTGCGTGTTGCCCTCGCGCGTTATGCGCCAGCCATAGAGCCCCGACTCGAAGCTCGGGTTGCCAACCAGGTTCACGTTCTCGGGTATCGCCTTCGGCACGATCGCGTGGAGCGGCTCGTAAGTGCGCGCTATCGAGGAGATGCGTAGCTCGTCCAGCTTGCCGTCCAGCACCGAGCCCGTGGGGCTCCAGTCGTTGGCCCCGATGCGCAGCACCGATGCGCCCGGCTCCAGCTTGCCCTCTGTGACGTCCCGGGGGACGCCGGCCACGTCCAGCTTGCCGTCGATGTAGATGCGTATCTCTTTGCTCTCGGGACTGTACGTTATGGCCAGGTGTGTCCAGCG